>Ga0224506_10001200_pt1 | contig 18853 bp, 26 predicted proteins | sample SF_Jan12_sed_USG_2_FD_169108 | JGI IMG/M metagenome (GOLD analysis project Ga0224506, IMG submission 169108) | Sediment microbial communities from San Francisco Bay, California, United States - SF_Jan12_sed_USGS_8_1 | ecosystem: Environmental > Aquatic > Marine > Sediment | place: USA... | reverse complement strand
CCAACAAAATTAACAACGAATCAGCATCCATCTCTTTGACTTTATTTGCCACCTTTTTGAAGAAAACATGAATTTTTGTTTGTCTCGCACGAAGGAATCTTCCCTGACTCTGTCCACCTTTCTTATGTCTACCCTGCAAATCAATTCCCAGTTTAGATTCTTGAATTATTTGACTGCCATGATATTTTTGAATTTTTGCAGATTTTTGATCCAGAGTTATCAGTAAAATATCATAATTTGTCTCCAAAATATCATCAAATGGTTTGATGAATGGTTTTTTGCTTGCCATGTAGATATAGGGTAATTTTTTTGACGTACCAATCACTTTGATGTTAACTTTGCCGTTTTTTATCCAACCAAAAATACACAAAGTTTTAGCGAACTTACCTACAGAAACAGGATTCTTTCTCAGTTCAGCAATTTTGTTTTCAATTTTTGACTCTATTCTTTCAAGTGCCTCGTTTCGCTTTGTTTCTTGCAATAGGGAAATAGTATCTTGCCCTTTACCATATGGATAATATACAGATACACATTGGGAATCAATTTTTTTTACTTCATGAAGAAACTGGTTTAGCGACATCCATTCAAGAGGGGCAATACACAAAGAACCAAGAGGCGTTTTCATTTTCTGTTTCTCCACTTAATCATAAAACTCCAAACAGATCTTTATTTTGTCAGATGTATACGAAATACTTCATGGAATTGTTCTTCAGTCAACATAGATAATAAAACCATCAAATCAGATGCAGAAATGATTCCTTGAATTTTTTCATCATCAATTACAGGTAGTTCGTGAATTTTTTTCTCCAACATTAGTTCTATTGCGTTTAAAATTGAATGATTAGATTTTACAGATACCACTGGTGAGGACATTACATCTCTAATTTTAGATTCACGCTTTTTTCCATATACAGCCAAAGCAATTGCAATATCAGCATAAGAGATTATCCCAGTAGTTTTTTCATTCTCTTTTACCAATAAAGACGGAATATGATTGTCATACATTGTTTTTGCAGCCTCAGCAACACTTACAGTGGATTGAATGGATTTTATTTTACGAGTCATGAACTTATCAATCGGGATTGAAGAATTCTGAGAACTAGACATGAAATTAATGGGTTTTGTTTATTTTTAAGATTTTATTTTTGAGACCAAAAATACTTTGGAGATAAAGTGATCTCTAAACAGATAGTCTGAAATTATTGTCTTGCAGATGCAGAAGCTTCTGGTGGAGAGTTGACAGGGTCAACTGTAATAACCACAGTATCAGTACTTTCTCTTCCATTATCATCAAACACCTTAAGTTCAAATGTTAGAACTTTGATTTCATCATTCTTAACAATTGGACTGGTAAATGATGGACTCATACTAGTCTTGGAGGATAGTTTGACTTTCTCTCCAGACAATTGTGTCCATTGGAAGTATAATTCTTGATTTTCAGGATCATGACTCTTGCTTCCATCTAATGAAATTTTCACATTTTCATTTACAATTCTATCTAGTCCTGCATCGGATATAATATCAGCACTGAATACATTTCTAACCAAAATATTCATGCTGTCTGAAGCAGAATAGGTTCCATCAGATACTGAACAAGTAAATGTCATTGTAGAATCACGTACAACATTTGGAATTTTAACCATAGTTTTAGAATTGGCAGGTTGTTCTATTGTTGCTTTTGATGTAGTACTCCAAGAATAGTAAAGTGCACCTCTATCAGGGTCAGTTCCAATACAGTTGATATTGGCAACAGTATTTTCATCTACAGTAATATCAGCACCAGCGTTGGCTTTTGGAGCGCTGTTTTCAGGAGATACAAAGATTACAACTTGATCAGAATCAGATAGTCCTTGTGGGTCAGTGACGGTTAGTTCAAAGGCTAATCTTTTGGAATCTAATGGACCAACTTCAGGAGCAGTAAAGGAGAATTTCAAATTAGATTTATCAAAAGATACAGATTCACCAAAGATTTGTTTCCATTGAATTTTTAGAGACTCACTGTTCAAATCAAATGCGGTGCCAGAAATTGAAACATTATCACCACCATGAACTCTTTGATCAGCACCTGCATATGCTCGAGGAGGACTGTTTAGAGTAGTTACAGTAATTTTTACATCATCAGTATCAGAATTTCCTTGTGGATCAGTGACGGTTAGTTCGAATACTAGGGGTTCAGATAAAGATGTAGTTGTTGGGGTGAAAATGTATGCAGAAGGTTGTGTTTTTTCATAAATTTCAGTTGGAATGCCTGATTTTTGTGCCCACATATATCTAAGATTATCATTGTCAGCATCGGTTGCACTTCCTTCAAAACCTACAAAGGTTCTCTGAGGAACATCTCTATCATCACCGGCATCAGCTATTGGTGCATGGTTAGATGGCAATACTTTGACTATTGCCATGTCATTTGCATATCCATTTCCTTGAGAATATCCAGTTACATGAAATGACATAATTTCTTCAATGTCACCTACATCAGGAGCTGTAAATTCAATATGGTCACCACTAAAAGAGCTTAATGTAACAGGAGTTCCAAGAACCTGAATCCAAGTATATCGAATGGGCTTATCATTTAATGTATGTCCTATAACATCAAGACTTACAGTTTGACCTTCAGTTACAGTTTGTATAGGTCCTGCTTCAATTGAAATTGCAGCATTTTGAATTTGACTGGTATACAATATCACATTTACAGTGTCACTTGCAACTCCACCGAATCCATCATCAACAGTAATTCTAAATGTTAATGGGTCAGTTTGAGAATAATCAAACATAACAGGTTGAAGTGTAAGATGCTTCTTTGCAGAGGAAGACAAATAGACCTCTTGTCCAGCTAGTTGTTCCCATTTGTAAGTTAAAACATCTCCATCTTTATCAACAACTTGAGGAATTATACTAATTGCATTAATAGATTGGATGGCATAAAGATCATGTCCAGCATTTACAGTTGGGGGATTATTTACAGAGTTTACAATGACTTCGACAACATCAGAACTACTTGCTCCTTGAGGATCAGTTACTACTAATTCAAAAGTTAGAACTTTGATTTCACCATTTTTGACATCAGGTGCCATGAATGTAGGTTCAGGAACAGTCGTGGATGATAATTTTACAGGGTCGCCATAAATCTGAGTCCATTTGAAAGAAAGATTAGATGTATCAGCATCATAACCTTCACCAATCAAAGTTACTAGTTTATTTTCATCAACATCTACAGATTCAATTTCTGCAAAAGAATTAGAAAAACTACCAATTGCAATTACGCCTAAAATTAAAGGTAATAGAAAATACAGATTCACGCTCTTCAAATAAAAATAGGCATTATTAACCATTCCGATTCTTGATGAGATCTGACCATGCCAAAATACTGATTTTTAGGAAAAATAAAAAGTAAAAAAAATTACTTAGTCTAATCTATCTTTGGCTTTTTTGATCTCTCTTATTTCTTCAGCTAGATGTTTTTTGAGTAATCTTTCATGATCTTTTTTGTGCATACTGTATGCTTTGTTTAAGGCCTGCTTTGTCTTTGCCTTTTTCAATGCATTGGTAAATTTTTTGTGAATGACATTCACTTGTGATGTATAACTTGCCATGGAATGATTAGAAAAGAAGAGTAAATTAAGGTTCATAATTTCAATGAATCATCTAATTTTCTAAAACCTTTCTCATAGTTCTCATTTTCACATGATCATAGAGATTTTCGAAATGTATCATTTACAACTTTTGAGAAACTAACAGACTTTGATGAATTTTTAATCTCTGAAGATTGTTTTGCATACAGTTTTTTTAAATTATCATCATCAATTGTTACAGTAACTCTCCTAGCCATCATTTTTTACCTCTTGATTTTGTTCTCAAAAGTGCACTACAACATGGACAGCGAAATCCCGACACAGTCATAAAAATACTGCACAGAGTACATCTCTTTTGTCCATAGATGTATTTAGATCCATTTGGTATTTTTTTTCCCTTGAGTGTATCACATACACCTTTGCAGACATAGACCATTATGACATGTCCGCCTCAAAAGATTTGTGACAGCAAGGACAATTGGAATATTTTGAGATTAAGTCTAAATCACAAATTGCACAATATTTTCTAAATGTACTGTTTCCTGAATTTCTAAATTCAGCATTTGCATCATAATACCCACATACGCTTCTGCAAGAATGCTCACTCATCATTGTTTTTCTCCATATCAAAAAACGAACCGCAATCCTTGCAAAAGATACCATGATTTTGTATCTTTATGGCTATATTGCCACAATCAACACAAATTCTTACTGCATTATTTACTGTCTTTTTGTTTGACTCTTGATTGTTTTGAAATGATTGTATTTGCATATTATTATTAGGAATAATTCCTAATTAAGTGTTATTATTAGTTAGGAATAATTCCTAGTAAGGAATAGATATTAAATAGTACAATACTAGAATAACAGTATGCAACAAATGGAACAGATCGTCGCATCATTAAGAGATGAAGGATTCAGAATCACTCCTCAGAGAATGGCAATAGTAGATTATCTATTAAAAACAGAAGACCATCCAAGCGCAGATCACATTCACAAGGTTGTAAGAAAGCGATACCCAATGATTAGTCTATCTACAGTATACAAAACACTGTATTTACTCAAGGAAAAAAATTTAGTCAATGAAATAGAAGTTGAAGGAGAATCCAGATTTGATGCACATACAGATGATCACATCAATATAGTTTGTATAAAATGTGGAAAAATTGATGATGTTGATGAAGAAACTCTAAAAGATATTCAGGTGAAGGCTGCTAAAAAATCAAAATACCTAATTTTGAAAAGTAGTTTTGAATTGCACGGTTATTGCAGTAGTTGTAAATCAAAGATGAAATAAATCTAAAAACTAGCATATATTATTTTTAAATTTAAGAGGAATTATCTTTCCTTTTATCTAGTAAATGCGTAAGTATAATGAGAGAAAATGTTAGCAAAACAAACAGAAAAAAGATTGTCACGACGTATGCTAATGTCCATAATGATAACAGGCATAGCTGTGATTACACTATTCACAGTTACACCATGGAATATCATTCCAACTCAAATTACTGAAGATGTAACAGTACTAGCAATTACAGAACATGGTTGTGTTGGAGAATCACAATATGGTGTCAGTGTGGTCGTATCTGAGTGTAATGCTCAAGTTGGAGATATAGTATCTGCTACATTTTATGTTCCTTCAATGGAAGTTAATGGATACTATGACAGACTAAGCGATAGAGTCGAAATGGTTCAGCCATAGACTCTATCATTTTTTGATTTTTAATTATTTTATTTAGATGAAAATTCTTTGTGTAAATACGGTGTAAATTCCTACTGCTGAAAATCCAAATGTGATTCCAGACAAAAATATGTATACATAGTGTACTTTCTTACTTACTTTTTCATTTAATTGAGGAATGGCCAATAAAGGAATTACAACTACTAAAAGGGAATAGTATAACAATCGAACATAAGGTCCTGTAAAAGACATTGTATAGAATACGTATTCCTCAGGATTGTCAGGTAATTGTTCTAATTCAAAGACCTCAGATATGGATATCATAAAGGATACGCTCAGGCCTAGAAGGAAGAATTTAAGAGATTTTCGCATAGAATTTCAGAATTATGAAGTTGGTATATAATTATAGTCAATAAAAGAAAGGATTCAAAAACATACAAATTTTTTATAAGAAGATATTTTCATTTAACACTATCAATTATTTTGATTAATTTTGATTCAATATCTCTTCCCATAGATTCCAATTCAGCATTAGATGCAATAGAAAGTAATTCTGTAGGCTTTGCCAAGCTGATGTGATTTTCTCCATCTTTTTCAAAGACTGCAATAGAACATGGAAGTAAAAGACCAATATTTGGATCTGAATCTAATACTTGTTTTGCAGCATGAGGGTTGCAAACCTCTAACAGTTTGTACTCGTGTGGATATTCTACTCCTTTTTTTGCAAAGATTTCCTTAAAATCCAAGATACCAAGTACACCAAACTTTATCTCTGAAAGTTTTTCAGTAATTTCTTCAATTACTTTATCGAGATTTTTTTGAGTTTTTACAGCATAATTAAAGGTCATTCTAATCATTCTTTTACTATAAGCATATAATTTTGTTTAATGATTAGATCTCATAGAATAAAGAGAAGGCGAAATAGAAATCCTATTTATTAATTTATTGGTAAACTGTAAATTTTACAGGGTTGTTTTGTACAGATATTGTCCCTTTATGATCCTCTACAATCTGTTTACAGCTACCAAACCCAAACCAGTACTTCTTGTTTTGTGGTAAATAGAGGATCAAATAGTTTAGGAATTATTTTTTCAGGTATAGAAGGTCCAGAATTTTCAAAAGAGATTAGAACAGAATCATCCATATTCTTGAAACTGTAAATCTTTGATTTATTGAAAATCAAATTAATCTAAAATTGAAAATTAATGCGTCGCTAGGCTGTGCTGTCTGGATACGAAGGCATCACTAGGACATGCTATGCCTATGGCGCGGAAAAGAACATATTGTAAATTAGATATTAAGGATATTTTGTTTTGATTTGATTCAGAATGAAATCAACTTGTTTATGTTTTAATAATTCAAAAGCCCAATACAATACAAGTGAATTCATGATAAGACAGCTGGCTGTTAATTGTTGTTTTACTTCATTTTCGAAAGCAGGTCTGCCTTCATTTGAATTCACTTAAATTTTCAATCATGCAAAAAATCAATTCAGATATTTCTCTGTATGAAGAAACAGGTTACGAAAATAGATATGAACATACTAGGCGTCATAAATTTTTGAATTTTGAGAATTACAAATCTTAAAACTCGAGATAGATTGAGCGACAATCAACATGGATTTAATTTTCAATTTTTTACTTGTCGGTTCAGGATTAGCTATGCTATATTTCGGGGCAGAATGGTTAGTCAAAGGATCAATAGCAATATCAAACAAGTTAGGAGTCAGTCAATTAGTTATTGGCCTGACAGTTGTAGCATTTGGAACTTCAACTCCAGAACTTGCAGTAAGCATTTCATCAGCAATGCAAGGATTGTCTGATGTTGCAATAGGAAATGTAGTAGGTAGCAATATTGTAAATGTCGGGGCAATTCTTGGAATTTCTGCCATAATCAGTCCCATCATAATATCAAAATCTACAATTAGAAAAGAGGTGCCCATAATGATTGGAATTTCATTTCTCTTATTGGCAATAGTTTTAGATGGAGAAATTGATTTTGTTGATGGCGGATTATTGGTTATCGGAATAATTGTTTTTACAGCATATAGTTATCATAGTTCAAAAAAAGAGACAGACAAAGAAAATCAGGTTTCTCAAGTATTACAAAAAAATATTTTTTCTAAATCAATTATTTTCATGATTGTAGGATTAGTGCTCTTAACTGGAGGATCGTTTCTTACAGTAGATAATGCGGTAATTATAGGAACCAATTTTGGAGTATCAGAACTATTTATGGGATTGACAGTTGTTGCAATAGGTACTTCTTTTCCAGAATTAATTACATCAGTAGTTGCTGCAAAAAAAGGTCACGCAGATCTTAGTGTTGGAAACATTGTCGGAAGCAACATCTTTAACATTATGGCAATACTTGGGATCTCCTCTTTGATTTCAGGCATTACAGTAAGTGAACAAGTGTTAGTAGATATAGGAATAATGTTGGCATTTAGTCTTGTATTAATTCCAATAATACGCAGTGGTTTTATTATTACTAGAAAGGAAGGTATGCTGTTAATAGCAGGATATGTAGCATATGTTGTATTTTTGTTCTATAGACAATAGATAAAAATCAAATACAGGTTTAGATACACCAGATCATATAAAAAATATATAATGGCAATTGATCTTTCCGTATTTCCAATAGTGATAAGTTCCATAACCGCAACAATATTTGCAATTACTCTGATAATTACCTGGAAAAGCATCAAAGAAAATACAAGAGCTACACACTCTCAACTATTACGAGGCTTTCATGAAGATCTGCTTAACAGATTAAACAAAAATACAATTCTTAAAACAACTGAAGACTGTCAAAGATATGCAAATGATTATTTGAATACTGTTGATGAAATAGCATACTTGGAATTAAATCGTAAAATTCCATCACATATTGCGACGTATCTTAAAAGATTTTTTGCTTATGGCATAACAATTGTGGATTGGTATAATGAAATGGTGGGAGAAGATTTTAGAGAAACTGCAAAGAAAAACTGGCCCCACTACATACAATATTGTGAAAAATACAAAATAGTCTCAGATTCAGATGATAAATTACCAAAAATTATGCTTGATTACAATAAACTAAGAGAAAATGAATCTAACTAAGTCTAATCAAAGTACAAATAAAAATGAAATTTGATCTTAGAAAATCAGGCATGAGGTTAGGACCTTTGTTATTTTTCCTAATTTTATTTATGCCAACACCTGATTGAATGTCAGGAAATACAAAATTAGTTCTCGCAATTTCAGTATGGATGATTGTCTGGGAGATTACAGAAAATATTCCTGTGTATGCAACAGCAAATCCATATTAAAAATTTTAGATACAAATGAACAACAGTGTTTTGTTACAATACTAGTGTGAGAACCACAACTATAATTGCAGCAGACACATAGAAAGCATAAAATGATGTTCTATGTCGTGGTAAAGATTTTCCTGATTTCAGTTTGTTCTGAAAGTTTTCTAACATACTAGAACCCTTTTTATTCCATGTTTCTATTTTGTATGATTGCATATTTTTTACCTCGTAACAGCAAAATATATGATCTTGAAAATAAACTAACTATCAGTTGATTTCATTTAGAATCAAGTCAACTTGTACTCTTCTTAATTCCATCATTTCATAATAGTATCCATGAACGATGTAAGACTGGTAGACCAAGAAAAATTCCTAAACAGCATCATGAATGTATCAGGCAACATAAGATATGTGATGATTTATGATTTGAAAGGAAATGTCATACACAAACGAAAAATGGACGGGGTAGAAGATCTGTTAACTGAAAAGGAAAACAAGATTGCTTTAAAACACACCATTGAGTCTTGGAACTTTAGAAACACAATTTCAGAAAAAATTGGAAAGTCAAGTTATACGCTACAAGTGTACGATAATCTAATGAGATGTATTTTTCCATTCGGAGAAGAAATGCTTCTCATAGTTACATTGGATAATTTAGGAGGACCAAATGACATCATTCATAGAATTCAAACAATACTGTCAGGACACTTGAAGTAACATGGCTGAATCAAAAATCCCACAAAAAAACAAGAACAACAAAACAAAGCCTGAGAATCTTATGAAAAAAGAGTATTTGGAATCTTTAAAACAATTGAAAAAAGAGATTAAAGAAGAATAATCATCGCGGTGATGAATACAATACGTTATCACTATCAAAAAACTTGCTCAGACTGTGAGTGCACTGCCAAGCAGGATGCAACTGTGATTGTCATTGGGAGCCTTATAGTTTTATTCTATGGTTTGTTTCTAACACATATCATGTAAAATGACACAAGCAGAAAAAGCCACTTGTGAATCCAAACAGAAAAATTAGTTTGTTATAGATTTATCAAATTCTACATTTTATTTATGGGATTAATTCATTCAGTTACAACATCTACGATATTAGTTTAAGATGCAAGCAAAGTATAATCTATCTTGTTTGATACAGGGACGGAAAGGAATTTATGACATCGTATACACTCATACAAATTCTTGTATCCTACCATCTTGACTTTGGCATCATGATAACATGTCTTTTGACCCATAGTTTTGTATGTCAAAAAAATCTAAACATCTTGGAGATTTGAGAGTATCCTTTCAAGATCTTGTTTTTCATATCTTAGACTCTTGATGGTCACATTACCTTGAACCAGAGTTGCCGAAAATTTTTGTAACATCAATTTGTCTTCATCTGAGAGATTTGACAGGGTAATTATTTTGTCAAGATCATGTGACTTTTGAGAGATTGTTTTTATGTTTATTTTTTTATCCATGTTTTTTGCCAACGAAATCTGAGTAGTGGTCATCCCTAATTTCGTATAGTATTTTCATGACGGGTTCATCAATTGATGGATTCTCTTGCTTTCTTTTTACTCGGGCAAACAGATTTTTCAGCATGGGTAATAGAAGAGTTCTTGCCTATTAAGCCAAGAGTTGGTTGATTAGAGTCCATATCAAATCAACTAGTCTGTATTTGATAAGTAAGATATGATATAGTTAACCATGTTAAAAAGACTATTTTCAAAACTGAAAGGGAATCAAAACAAGACATCAAACGATGTAAATACGTTCAAAGAACATGAAAAAGAGAGGAACCAAGATGAAGTATAATTGTAGAAAATGCAAATACAAATGGGAAGGCAATACAGATACTTTTTACACAGTATTAGACCATGAAAAAACTCATTTGAATATCAACAAAATTATTTCAACTGAGATGACAGCATAATGATTACATTAGAGGATTTAAAAATATGTGAAAATTGCGGCAACATATTCTCAAAAAAGATATTGTCTAAAATTGTGAGTCGTTGTCCTGCATGTAATGTATGGAAAAAGAGTACCGCAAGTTGAGATTCAAAGTAATTTGATGGCGCCGGGAGGGAGATTTGAACTCCCGTTCCCTTGCGAGAACGCGCTTTATGGTTAAACAATTTCCAGGCGCGCGCCCTACCAGGCTAGGCGACCCCGGCACAAGTCTTGCGACAAATGTATTCGGTAAAATGTGATTATATATTGTGTTATTTTGGAATTGTAAAACTACTTCCAGATTGTGATTGTTGTTGATTTTTCTACATTATTTTTCTGATCATCTGTACCTTTTGCAGTGATTTTGTACAGACCTTCCAATGCAGTGTCTCCGTCATTTTTTATTTGATCCCATGAAAATTCAACTTCATCTCCAGGTTCTAAATGAGACATCATTTGTACAGATGTAGGAGAATACATTAGAATTCCAGATAGTCCGGTAATTCTTAACCCATAAGATGAATCAGAAAATATCAGAGGAGCAGTTCCAGAATTTACAATGCGAATTTTAATTTCTTCGCCTATTTTAAAATCAGATTTTTCAGTAACTACAGAAACTGATGGGCCATCAACAAAAACTAGTTGGTTGGTATTTTTGACATCCATTAGATATATGCCAAATCCAAGTCCTGCAATCACGCCAACTCCAATAAAAAGTACAAGGCTTTTTGCTAACAATTCTTTTAAAACAATTTCTTTATTTTTTAATCCTTTGGAGCAGTTGATTTTGTTCTCCATTTTTTAGGATATGTGTTAGGGGCCATAATGATCCTCTTTGTTTCAAATGCATATCCTTTCGTTGCATCCTTAATTTCTTCTTCAGACATTGTGGATTCAGCCAATGCAACTGCTTCTCCTTTTTGGGTGTAAATTCCAACAATATCGCCTTTCTTCAAATTTTGAGATATTTTTAAAATTCCAGGGATTGCAAGCTGTGCACCATGGCACATTGCATCTACTGCAGAATCTCTAATCACTACAGACTTTAACTCACTGAGTGCCAATTCAACGGGTTTGATCATTTTTATCAATTTACTGTCATCTTTTTTCTCATCCCACAAGGCAAACGCATTAGCAAGTTCATGCAATGTAACCAGGCCGTCTTTTTCATGGAACTGATCAACTCTGCTTCTTCTTAGCTCAACCATAGTGGCGCCAGGTCCAAGGATTTCCCCAATGTCATAGTATAGTTTTCTAATGTAAGTTCCAGATTCACAAAGAATTCTCGTCAAGAGAAGTCTTTCTTTTTGCTCTATTACTTCAAACTCGTAGATTGTTCTTGTTCTAGTTTGTCTAAGAACTGCTGAACGTTGTGGAGGTTTTTGGAAAATTTCACCCTGGAACATCTCCACAACTTCTTTTAGTTTTTCTTTTGACGGAAGTGCATGTACTCGCCCAAGTGCATAATATTCTTTTGGACCATAAAGTAAAACGCCTAATGCTTTAGTTGCCTCACCTAATCCCAATGGCAAGACTCCAGAAACCTGAGGATCCAGCGTACCACTGTGACCAATCTTTGGAATTTTCAGTAAACGTTTGGTCCATGCTACTGTCTCATGACTAGTAGGACCTGGTGGTTTGTCTAAAAGAATTATTCCATAGTTTAGCAGCTGCTCAATAGTTCTTTTGTCATAATATGTTCCGTATGCATCATCGGTAATATCCTGATCAATTTCAATTAGATTTTCTAGTTGTTTTAGAGTCATAGTAATTTTCTCACTGTCTCTTTTGTTACATCAATTACTTGCTGTGCTGTTAAATGATCTGTGTTTATAATTACATCAAAAACTGATTTGTCCTCTCCAAAATCAAAATTGTATATTTTTTTGTACAATGCCTTATTCTTATCAAATCTCTCTTTAGTAATTTCATATGCATCCTCAGAACTCATGCTGTCTCGAGATTGCATTCTTTTTGTGCTGCTCTCATGAGAGCCTTCAAGCCAAATCCTAATCCCATCTTGGATTAACCATGGCAAGGTATAGCTTGTAATCACCATTCCTCCTTTTTCAAAAAGAGCAATTAGTTTCTTGTCAAGTTTTTTATCAAATTCAGAATTTTGTTCACGTTGATTTAGAAATTTCATTCCATCTTCAGTATCCCACCAATCATCACCACTAGAATCAAACCCATGTCCACTTGCCATTTCTTTTAACACATCACCACCACTGAGATATTGTAATTGAAATTCTTCTGCCAATCCTTTGGCAACAGTAGTTTTTCCCACTGCAGGAGGACCAGATATAACAATAGATTTGGTCAACTGAGATCCATCGAAGTTTTTGTTAGTCTCATGATAATCCCACTAAATGCAATGGATGAAAGGAAATACCAAGCCCAAAGATACAATGCATTTTCCACAGTACATACATGTTCAGGATCAGATGCTTGCTCTGCAGTACATGTCAATTGAAACATATCTCCAGGAATTACATTTAGTGGAATTGGGGAAATAGCAACAGTGTAAGCAAACAGTTGTGGCAACACAAGATAAAATATCAAAATCAAAGGAACAAAGGTAATCATCATAGGTCGCATATTCATCTGCATCATCTCCATTGACATTTTGTTCATGTACGATGATTTTTTTCCGAGTTCTGCAACCTTTGCTTGGTCTTTTGCTCTCATTGCAGCCATTCTTTCTTTTTGCCATGCTCTGGTTTCTTTCATAATTCTTTTTAGTTTCACTTGATCAACCATCTTCTTTCTCACTCCAGAGTTGAACAGATTTAGCAATATACCAAATCCAGTTACTGCAAACATAGAGTAAACCAATCCTTTGATAATAGGATCATCACTGCCCAAAGTTGTTTGTCCACCCCCAAAGAAATCAAACTGTAGAGGAATAGATTCGATAAATAGCAGAATAAAGTTAAAATCCATTTTTTACAGTCCTAATGATTGAATTATCTTCTCTGCCGCTTCATCAACCTTTCCCTCACGGTTAAGAACCATCTTGAGTGGGGAGCCTGTTAAAACAGCACATGCAGAAATCATACCTGACTGAATATCCAATTCTTTTTTAACATTTGCAAGAGTATTTTTGTCCCTGTTACGGGTTGCATCAGTCATTCGTCTGCTGTAGATTTCTTCAGGTTTTGCTGAAACTGAGATAAAGTTTGAAGGTTTGATGATTTTGAGGACATATTCTGGCAATCCAGGATAGTATCCTTCAGGAGAACTAATGAATGCATGAGTGTCAATAATTACAACATCTTCTGTATGAGATGCAATCTTTTTAGCTGCAATCTTTTGTAGTTCTTGCTGTTTTGATATTGGTAATTTTCGTAAATCATCTCTGTCTTTTAGGCCATTTTCTTTTGCCAGCTCAAACATCAGGGTTCCAACACTAATTACACTGATGCTTTTTTGATGGCCTTTGACATATTCTACAATCTTTGATAACAGAGTGGTTTTCCCAACTCCTGGGATTCCAACCATTATGATTTTTTTACTTTCTGCCAAGTAGAGCACCCAAACGTGGCATTACAACTTCTACTTGTTCTCTAACAAGTTGTGTGTAATAGTTGATGAGAATATCTACCATAAGTAAAACCCCGATTCCAGAACCAAAAACACCAAGAACATCAGATACACCAGCTAACAGCCCTAGGATCATTGAACCAATGATTGTAACTGATGGGATGTACTTGTTTAGTAAAGCTTCAACAGGTTTATTTGATCTTCTAAATCCAGGAATTTGCACATCTGCATCAAGCAAGTTTTGAGCTGCACTCTTTGGAGACAAACCACCTAGTTCAACCCATAGTCTACCAAACACAACTACAATTCCAACCATAAATAGCACATATCCTACTGCACGCATCGGATCCAATGCTGCAACATCTAAACCTCTAGGAGGTGTAATGTAGTAGATGATACCACCAACGGGAGTGCTTGGACTCGTAGGATCAAACTGTGCGATAAAGTTCATGAAGAAATTATTGTTACGAGGATTCATGTTGGCCCACAACATTTGGAAAATGAAAACAGCGTTTGCTGTAAGTGCTGAAGCTAAAATTACAGGAATGTTTGAAACATACATCAATTTGATTGGATAAACAGCAGAGAAACCCCTGTATTTTGTAGATACAATTGGGATTTCAATTTTCATACCTTGTGTGAATACCAGGATTAGCAGGATTCCTGCAGTCAAAAACAATCCAAAGATACTGGGTAGTTGGTTAGAACGGAATAGAACGTTTGTGATATCTCCACTTCCGGTAAGAGATTGTACAATATATGGAATAATACCAATCATGCCTCCATCTCCAGCAGGCAAGGGACTAAACATACTCCAAAGAATCTGTTGGGCAACACCTGCCATAATGAACAAACTGATTCCACTTCCAAGACCCCAACCTTTCTGAATCAATTCGTCTAAGAACATGATTATAATAGACGCCGCCATCAGTTGGCCAATTAAGACATACAGAACATACGGCTCAGTAATTCCAGGACCATAAACAGCCATAGCATATACAATAGATTCAGCTACAATTACGATGTATGTTACCATTTTAGTAGCAGTTTGGAAGATTCCTCTTTCTTCAGGTTTTTTGAAATCAAATTTTAGAATGTCTGAACCTCTGAGTAATTGCATTAAGAGTCCAGCTGTGACTATCGGCCCAATCCCAAGTTCTACCAAAGTACCTTGTTGAGATGCAAAAATTACTCTAGCAAACGCTAGAAAATCAAATTGAGGTGCAGTTGCTCCAAACAGAGGAGTCTGTCCCATTATCATATAGATGAGTAATGCAATTCCGCACCAAAGCAATCGGACTTGGAGAGGAATTTTCTTTTTAGGTTTTGGAACTTGTGGTAGATATGGTTCTGCTTTAAAAACTGCTTTTCGAATAATGCTAGTGATTGTGCCTTCAGCCATTATCAGATAACACTTCTCCCCCAACAGCTTTTAGTTTCTCTTCGGCAGATGCTGTAAATTGTTTAACTTTGACGGAATATGGATTTGTAGGTTTTCCGCCACCAAGGAGTTTGTCGTATCCTGCACTTACTAGGTCTACGATTTTTTTGCCTCCCTCTTCTTTACCGAACTTTGTAAACAAGTCATCTAGGTCTCTAAGGCTGGTCCATTTTTTTATAATATTTGGGTGAGGTGTTTTAGGAATATCATGGCCATAATGATCTGGCTCTTCTTTCATCATAGTACTTCTATGATGTTTCTTCATACCAGTAACTCCAAGACCACCTTTGTGACCACTTGCACGGTGTTGACCTACTTGTCCCCATCCCATGTGTCGTCCGCCTCTAAGTCGTCTTGTTTTTCTTAATCTAGATGCCATGTTAAATCATTCTCCTTACAATAATGTCAAGCTCTTTGTTTGACCCAAGAATTCCCTTTTGTCCATAAAGTTTCTTTGTACTTCTTTTGAATCCGTGTACTGGTGGTGCTAGAGCAAACCAAGGTTTTAGAGGTTTTAATTTTGATAGGATTGCTTTTCCATCAGCTAGCGCTGTTGCCAGTTCATCAGTACTTGCAAATCCAAGTGCTTTAAGATCTTCAGATGTAATTTTTTGATAGCCAGATTTTCTTGCTTTTTTGTCCAATAGTTCTTTTGCCAATGATGCATCAAGTTCAATCCAAGAAACATAATGTTGTACTTTTCTAAGCATTCCCAAAGTATTCTCTCTTGCAGGAAGAATTGTTGCACGATATTTTTTGTCTAATTGTAATAACATCATTGTGTGAGTTGCCCAATACGGACAGTCTGCTTGACCTTTAATTCTAACAACAAGGTATGCATTTGCCATTTTTATCAACCTTGACTAAATGTCTGTCTTAGACAATCCAATACTGCTTTTGAAGTGGAGTTCATTGTAGGAGTAGAACCTTTTGCGGTAGTCCATGCATCCTTTAGTCCTGCCAATTCCAACAATCGTTTAATTTTACCTCCTGCTACAAGACCTAATCCACGAGGTGCAGGAATAATTTCAATGGTTACACTTCCACCTTTTCCTTTAACTTTGAATGGAACAGAATGTTTTTGATCACATCTGCATTCCCAACTGCCACATCCCATCTTGATTGGCTGTACGTTAATGAAAGCTTGACTTGTTGCTTTCTCAATTGCAATTCTCATCTGTTTTGATTTTCCTTGGCCGATACCCAAGTATCCATTCTCGTTTCCAGTAGCTACAATAGCTTTGAATCTAGTAGATTGGCCGTTTGAAGTCATCTTCTGAATCATTCCAACATCTACGACTTCACTTTTTAAGTCAGGTAATAGTTTCTTGATAATTCCAGATTCTTGAATTCTTAATCCTGATTCGATAATCTCCTCTAAAGAAGTAATTTCTCCAGATGCAACTTTTTGTCCCAAGATAGTTTTTGGAACCCATACCTCTTCTTCAGGTTCTCTTCTTGGTCTTCTTGGACGATCTCCTTCTTTAGATCCACCAGGAGGACCTCTTCCATATACTGGTGCGCCCTTTCCACGTTGACCTTGTCCGCCTTTTGATTGTGCAGATTGACTCATTTCTATTTGACCTCGCTGTCAATGACAGATTTTATTTTAGAAATTTCATTTTTTACTGTAAGGTGCTCGCCGTTAATTCTTTCATCGGATGGAAATGTTTCTGTATCTGTAGGGACCTTAAGGCCAGCATCAACTACTCCTTTGAGAGCTGCTGCCATTCTTTGTGTGTATCTTCTAGTTCCAGTATACAAGATAGCATCCTTTGCACCTTTTCCTAGTGCTTTCTTTCCTGCAAGATAGCCAGTAAGGTATGCTGCCGGTACACTTTTTCTAGAACCTTTCCATCCTTTCTCAAGTAGATATCTAGAATGAGCAGAGGCTACGACTTTGTCTCCAGTCATGCCAGGAGTAAGAATTTGGACTTGGGTATTTTCATTAGTAATATTTACAGTGATAAAATCGCGTTTGCCCATCAACATGGTTCCACGTTTACGATAATTGGTCTTTTCTTCCCTTAATCTTCTCAATATTTTTGAATAGGCCATCTATAGAAACCGAGTTTGAATCTGCTCTTATATACGTTAAGCGCGAATCAGAGCAGCTAGCAAAGCTTTCTGAGTATGTAAACGATTTTCTGCTTCATCCCAAACAACAGACTGTGGCCCGTCAATTACAGATGATGTAACTTCTTGCTCCCTCTTTGCCGGAAGACAATGTAAAAAGATCGCATCTTTTTTTGCAGACTTCATTAGTTTGTCATTTACCTGATACTTTGGCAAGAATTTTTGCAATCTTTTCTTGTCAAGATTATGAATTGATGAGAAAGTGTCAGAGACTACGACATCTGCGTTTTTGACAGCAATAAATGGATCTGCAGTTAACTCTATCTTTGTTTTTTTCTGGGCCTCTTTGACTGCAATCTTGTCAGGTTCAAAGCCCTTTGGAGTTGCAATGGACATGCTAACTCCAGATAATGCTGCGCCGTAAATCATGGAATTGCAAACATTGTTGCCATCTCCAATCCATGCAATCTTTAATCCTTGGAATTTTTTCTTTTTTTCCTTAATCGTCATAAAATCTGCCAATATTTGGCAAGGATGAAAACTATCAGAGAGTCCATTAATCACAGGAATTGTTGCATGCTTTGCAAGATCCTCAAGCAAGTCATGTTCATATACTCGGGCCATTATACAGTTAGAGTAACGTGAAAGAGTTTTTGCAGTGTCTTCAATTGATTCACCTCTAGATATCTGCATGTCATGAGAGGAAAGATTGATTGCATGTCCACCCAACTGATACATTCCGGTTTCAAAACTAACACGTGTTCGAGTAGATGGTTTTTGAAAGATCATCGTCAGTGTTTTATTTTTTAGAATCAGTTTGTTTCCACCTTTTTTGAGTTCCTTTTTTAGCTTGATTGAATTATCGATTAATCCTGTAAACTCTTTTGGTGTCAGTTCTGCCAAAGTGAGTAAATTTTTTGTTTTTAGTTTCATTTCCTAAAGAATCCGAATCTCCTTTTCTTTTTAGGTTTCTCTTCTTTATCTTGTTTTAGCATTTCTTCATCTGTATCATCAACCTTGGATTCACCAGGTTTTGGTCTGCCATCTTTAATCCACTGACGAATTTTATTAGCTAGAGAATTTGCTTCCTTGTCATTTTCTGGAGGAGAAACATCAAACAAGTCAGAATACTTTGTAATGTCATCATCTTTGATTCCATCAAATGGATCATCGGATGTTGGTTCTGGTGTTGGTTCAGGTTCTGGTGTTGGTTCAGGTTCTGGTGTTGGTTCAGGTTCTGGTGTTGGTTCAGGTTCTGGTGTTGGTTCAGGTTCTGGTGTTGGTTCAGGTTC
>Ga0224506_10001199_pt1 | contig 18854 bp, 16 predicted proteins | sample SF_Jan12_sed_USG_2_FD_169108 | JGI IMG/M metagenome (GOLD analysis project Ga0224506, IMG submission 169108) | Sediment microbial communities from San Francisco Bay, California, United States - SF_Jan12_sed_USGS_8_1 | ecosystem: Environmental > Aquatic > Marine > Sediment | place: USA... | reverse complement strand
CAACAGTTGTAGAAAATGGTACCATGGCTACTCAAGAAAATATTCTTCTAGCAATGAATAGAGAAATTGGTGAAGTTTTCATAATATCATTATCCAACATAATTACAGTAGTATTAAATATTACAGGCGATCTTGAATTATTTCCGAATTTAGTTAGACACATACCCAATCAACAACAAATTGATGGTCTGGAATTAATTACAGATGTTCCAGTATTGGTAAATATTAATACTTCAATAAATTTAGCAAATCAATTTCAAGGATTGGTAGAACTACAACACGCAGCTTATGTAAAAGTAAATCAAGGTCAAAACATCACAAAAATAACACAAATTTTGGAAAAAGAATTTTCCAATTTTACAGATGTAAGTGTTTTCAGTACAGAAACATTTGTACAATTTTTTGAGGACAGTGATGGATATCGAATAATATTGAATACAATGAATTCTTTACTAACAATTACCATACTAGTGAGCATTATCGCTATTAGTTATTTTTCATTTGTAACTATTAGTGAAAGAAAAAGAGAAATTGGTGTACTGCGATCCATTGGTATGATAAGACGTCAAATATTCTTACTATTACTTTTTGAAGGATTATTACTCTTACTAACAAGTTTAGTAATGGGTGGTATTGCTGGAGTTTTTATCTCTTTAAACTTTTTTTATCTATTAACCGGTGGAAGTGACACAGAAATAGTACCACCCTTACATATTGCTTTTCCAATAGATGTAATGGTATTATTTGGTTGTTTATTACTTGTTTTTACTATAATTGCTTGTGCATATCCTGCTTATAGGATGTCTTCAAGGTCTACTGGAAGTATTCTAAGGGCTGAATAAATTTAGATTACAAATTCTCATTCTCTTGTATCTCCTCTTTTATTCTACACAAATTATTGATTATAATACTGTTCAAAGTAAAAATTAATATTATAAACTATTAGATGCTAAAAATTGTATTAACACTTTTCTAATTCTTGGTCCATCAAAATCACAGAAAAATATTTTTTCCCAAGTACCGAGTTGAATTAGACCATCTTCAACTATGATTGTTGTAGAATTACCAATTAAAATTGACTTAATATGTGCAGCAGAATTTCCTTCAGAGTGATTAAATAAATCTTCATTCCAAGGAATTAATTTTTTTAAAAAACGAATGATATCACCTTTTACCTCAGGATCCCATCCTTCATTTATTGTCAAAGATGCAGTTGTATGAGGTGTATAGAGAATTACAGCTCCAGATTTAAAATTATGTTTCTTTATCACATCTATGACCTTATCAGTAATATCAATGATTTCTGTATGTGTTTCGGATTTTACTGAAAACTCCTTCATTATTCTTAAAATGGAAAGTCAGTATATACTTGTTTTGGTTTGAATGATCCACTAATATTAATTGGTACATTCTCAAATGCTTCTGCATGTGCTACACCTGATTGTATTCCACGTAATCGAGTCCGAGTTTCATGAAATTCACGGTAAAAACCTTGTCCACCTTTATGAGATTGAGATTCATAAATCCTAATTGCATCTAATCTATTTTCATTTTCGGATGAGATCTCAATAAAGATTGTTGGAAATGGTATCAATATTGTAGTTTCTGCCGCCCACAATGAATCAATTTGATGAGCCTTTGATAAAGTTGTAGTATGAGCTGCCCATTCCACTGCTTCTTCAACAATTGATCTTGTCAATTTATGTTCATGATGGTAATCATAATCCAAATGTGTAATTACTATATTTGGTTGATACTTTCTTATGATATCAATTAATGAAGATCTAATTTCGCCCTCATTAGTTTTTGATATCCTATCAAATTTTAATTGAATTGGACTTGCTCCAAGTTTCTGGCAAGCACTAATAAACTCCAATTCTCTATTTGGATCAAATGTAATCGAAACTGCAAAAGATGAGTGATTTTTTCCATATTTTGATAATACTCCTCCAGCTGAAAAAGTTTCATCATCCTGATGAGCGAATATCGTCATTAACTTTTTGTTTTTATCAGATTCCACAGTTATCAATATATTTTCTATACTCAAGTTGCATTTAATCTTCTTGTTTTGAAATATTTTATAATCTCATTAAATTTGTTTATTTTCAATAATATTATGCAAATTTCATTTTACCTAATACGGTTAGTTTTTCAATAAAAGTTAATTAATTTCATACAGAATTAACAAAATGAAAGTTTTGATTACTGGCTTTCCCACGATGGGTGGTTCAGGATTGGTTGCATCTAATTTAGGAATAGAACTTGCTAAATATGATGTAGATGTTCATTTTTTATTTTATAAAATACCTTTTTTTATAGATGAAATTCCTTCAAATATAACTATACATCAAAACGAAAGTACAAATTATGAACTTTTTACAGATATCGGAAATCCTTATACCATACAAACCGCTTCAAATATCTCAAAAATTGTTAAGGAACATCAAATTGATTTAGTTCATGCACATTATGCAATTCCACATGCAACAATACTATATTTGGCTAAGAGATTAAATTCAATAAAAACAATAAATACTACTCATGGTTCAGATACACACACACTAGGTAAATTAGATAGTTATAATTCGATTATAAAATTGTCATTACAGGATTCAAATTTAAATACTTCTGTTTCAAAATTTTTGGCTAGAGAGACTGAAGAAGTGTTTGAATTAGATAAAAATAGTGTAAAAGTGATTTACAATTTTATCAATTCTGATCGTTTTAAACCATATCATGAAGAAAAAGAATTATCAATAATTCATGCAAGTAATTTTAGACCAATTAAACAAGTACCTCTGATGATTGAAGTTTTTGCAGAAGCATCCAAAGATTTTCCTGATTGGAAATTAAATTTAATTGGGTATGGTCCAGATTATCCAATTTGTGTTAGATTGGCAAGAAAATTAAAAGTAAGGGATAAAGTAAATTTCCTTGGAGTACAAAAAGATGTCTCAAATCTTTTCATGAAATCATCTATTATGGCATCAACAAGTCAATTAGAATCATTTGGATTAACTATTGCCGAAGGAATGGCCTGTTCACTGCCAATATGGGCACCTAATACTGGTGGAATACCCGAAGTCTGTATTGATAAGTCAAATGGGTTACTATGGAGTGTTAATGATTTTGAAATGCAGGTTAATACTTTAAAGAGATTAATGGGAAATCGTAAGTTGCGTTTAGAATACGGAAACAATGGCAGAAAAAGAATAATTGAACAATTCTCTCCTGAAAAAATAGTCAAATCATATATTCAAGCATATGATGAATTACTATAGGTTTAATTATATTGAAGTATTAATATAGTATTTTCCACCAAGTGTAGATTCATCAGTATACATTCTTTGATAAGTGGATAAATAATCATTCAAACCCGTCATTAAAGCAAAATCTATCCAAACCCATGAAACCTCTTGTCCCATTTTATCCTTGGTAAATCTACCAAACTGCCATCCTAAATATTTTTGTATATCATTATTTTGTTTACCATTAATTAAACTTTGATAGGTCTCATCGATATAATTCTCCATTAAAATCTCTGATTGTTGCAGTTCCAAGTTGTTGTTTTCTTTTAATGAGGTTATTCGTTTCCTCAATATATCAAATAATTTATTATTGTGTAAACTTGCACTATTTCTGCTTTCTATAAGTTTTCCTAATTTTTCATTCCAATTTGAATTATAATATGCTCTCTTATATTTAACAAAAATTGGTGTATTAAAACCAATGGATCTCACGGCAGGTGCTACTTGTGAATAATATGCGATTTCACCGGGACCTGATATTCTTATTACAATATTCAATAAATCTTGGAAAATGGCTTGTGATGTATCAACTCTTGGACCAATTATTTCAGCTATTTTTTCTAATTCTTCTTCATTTGATACGTTATATTTAAAATCCGTTTTACATTGATTACAAGTCCCACTGGCAAAAAATTCTTCTCCAACTTGATTTATCATAGTGGGTATTCTATTAAAATCATTAGTACATTCTAGAATAAATGGTGAATAATCTAAATGCCTATGAGGTAGGCTTGGTTCAAAACCCAATTGGATTAATTGATCATTTGCTTGTTGAAATTCATGTGTATATGTAGTTGAATTTTGTATGAATTTCAAATAATGCTTAAATACTAATTTCCTTACTACTGGATGAGATGTTGGTAAATAAACAATACCAAAATCATTAATTATATTAGTAATAGTCCCCCATAGTTTTGAAGCCCATTCGGATAAAGTTGAAGTTGAGTTAAAACTTGTTTTCAGCAATGTCACAATGTGATTCCAGCGTTCTTCTAAAATTTTTGAATCTTTTCCTTTAAGTTGTCCTTTAAATCCATTAATTGAATGTTCAATTTTAAGAATATTTTCCTCTAACCAAGTAATAGGGGGGAGTAATGCAGAATGTGAAACAAGGTCACTTTCTTCATTGAAATAGCCATCTGAACTCACTATTGTTGCATTGAATGAAATTGGATTAGGATAATAAACACGTGCTAATTCTTTTTGCATTCCATCATAATCACCTATAAAAAATATAGGGGAGATATTAATTTTTTTTTTGTCATAAATTGATTTTAAATGATTTAAACATGCTAACTTATTTCCAATGAAGCCAGGACCACCAAAAATTATTGGCTGATGACCAACAATTACTGATCCGAAATTTAAATTAGAAATGTTTGTCATTACTGTTTCTGAAAAAATTCCAAGTGATTTATGATAAGAAATTAAAAATGTTTGTAATTCTTCTAAATTTTGATTATTACCTTCATTCATATCATCTTTAATTAAATTTAAACTTAAGTCAACTGCATGACTAAATGAATGAGGGACGGGTCCCCAGAAATTTAATGAATTTTGTTTAGAATTAGATAACTCTTCGTATAATTTATTTGGATTAAGGAGATCCACAATATAATCAAAAAAGAAATCTCTAATAACCTTAATTATTTAAACCAATTAATAAAGAGAATTTTATTTTTATTCCAAATGTAATCCAATGAGTTATTAATTTCGATGCATGTATATATTTATATATGATACAAAGGCCTACTCCCCCCGATATTGTATCCGATATAGTTATAATTGGTGCAGGAGTTACAGGAATCACTGCATCTATGATATTGGTTGAAAATGGGATAAAAGTTACCTTATTAGGTTCGCCATATGAATCTCAATTAGCCAAGGCAGGGGAATTATTTAATACGGATTTACCCTCAGGTACTATTGGATTAAAATTTATGGAGGATTTAATTGAACGAGCCAAAACGAAAGGAGTAAATCATTATCAAACTAATTGTGTGAAAATCACAGAATCAGAAAAATTTGAAGTACTTGGTAAAAATCGTCAAAAGTATGTATCCAAGAAAATCTTAATCGCAACTGGTGCGAAACAAACAAAATTAAACTTTGAGGGAGAAGATAAGTACTCACGAAAAGGAATTTCTGATTGTGCAGTATGTGATTTTCCTCTTTATCGAAATGGACCTCTTGCAGTAATTGGTAATCATAAATATACCATACGAGCAGCAAACTTTCTTAGTCAACACACTGACACTGTTTATTTATTATGGTTAAATCCTGATATTACTAATAGTTTAATTGGCAAAGTGAAAGTATATGTAAACGTTTCAGATATATCTGTAGATGGAGATGAATTTTTAAAGGAAATTAAATTTACATCTGAAAATCAAGTACATAATCTAAATATAGATGCGTTATTTGTAGAGGGAAAACCAGTTCCTGCAACTGATTTCCTAGATGAATTCTCACTAGAAATGGATGGTAAACATATAATTATTAATGAAAAATTTGAGACAAATAGAACTAATGTATGGGCCGCAGGTGATGTAACAAAACATGGTGGTTCATACCAATTAGCCTATGAAGCAGGTCAACAAGTATCAAACATAATTCTTCAATCGTTGTAATATTCATCAAGAAAGATATTCATTAAATTTTTGATAAATTATTTCAAGCGATTCATCTGTTATATGATCCATATGAATTGATTTCTTTAAAGTATCAAAAATATTAATTAAATGAGTTTTTTTAGGTAAAAAGTTAATTAATCTGCGTTTACATCCTACAACTACAAGTCCAAGTGAATTACCATTCATTCTATCATCCAATATATCTGATTTTAGTACTTTTGACCAAATAATGGTCACATATTCTTCATCATCTAACGATATAGGAATTGGTCCATATATTCCTTCATGATAAGAAGTACCTTGTCCTACAACTATCATCAAGGTAGAAACAATCTTTGAATCCAGTTTATCTTTAACTGAATTATCTATGGATCGAATTCGGGATAGTACTGGTCCTTGATCTGTTAATTCTATTAAACCAACAAAATCACATTTTTTCTCATAACTTTCAGTTTCAATCAATTTATCTGCAATAGCAACTTTCTTAATTAAATCTGAACTAAATTTATTAATAAAGTCTAGTAAAGAACTGGAAATTTCTCCCCATCCTATCAGAACAGATTCGATTGCTTCACATATAAGTGATTTAGCAGTATTGGAGTTATTCTTTTGATCTAATTCATAAATTATATCTTCTATTGTTATATTCAATACTTGAAGAAATTCAATTTCATCAAATATTGCATTATTAATTATATCTATTTGATTATATTCATTTATAGTTAGAGATGCAATTCTTGAAATCATATTTACAAGAGATTGATTTACTATTTTTGAATCTTCTTCCTTTTGTTTTTCAGGTAAAAACACAATGATTCTAGGAAATAATAAATTTGTAAAATTTAATGAATTGAGCTTTGAAGTTTCTTTTTTCCTCAATTCTCTATCATCGATCATCGACTCTATTTCCTCTTTTAATCGTAATGAATTAGTTGTGGGATTTAGTATTTTTATTCTTTTATGTGTAAAATCTGTTCTATTAAAATTAGAAAGAACAATTATTGGTATTTCTTTTGCATCATGATTTAGTAATCCCTGGAAATCCTCATTTTCATTCAATGAATAATCCAGATCAAAAATAATAATTGAAGGAGTAAACTGTCTAATCGCTCGATATCCATGATCAACAGATGGTAAAGGTCCCGATACTTGATAACCTAATGAAATTAAATTTTTTTTGAAAGAGTTTGCATTCTGATTTTTTGAAATAAGTAAAATTAATGATCCAAAATTATTATATCCTGTTGTTATTTCAAAATTATCCTCATTCATCTTTTTAAACCTCTGGACTTGAATTATACCCTCCACCACCTGGTGTCAGAATGCGTATTCTTGAATTTTTTTTAGCATTTACTAATGTTATTCTAGAACTTAATATTTGTATATCGTATTCATTTATATTTTTAATTTTATCATTATCAATTATTGGTACTAAGAATTTATTAATACCACTTTTTCCCATTTCTGCGTTTCCTTGTGACCATGGTTTAAATTTTCGCCTTTCCGATTGTAACGTAATGGTAGCTTCATCCAATAGTTGAATATCTCTAACAATACCATCTCCTCCATTAAATTCACCTTTACCACCACTATTTCGACGAATTGAATATTCCCGTACTCTTAGTGGATAGGATAATTCTAAGGCTTCTATCGGTGTGTTTTCTGTATTTGTCATATGGCTCTGAATTGCAGAAGTTCCCGCACCATCCGGTCCTGCTCCCGTTCCACCTCCTATGGTCTCATATATACTCCAGGGTTTTCCTTTGTGAATTCCACCAATTAATAAATTATTCATAGTTCCTTGACTTGCACTCGGCCACGGTATAATCTGTTTCATTGCTCCCATTAATACATCTACAATTCTTGAAGATGTTTCAGTATTCGCACTTGATGTGGCTGAATTTCTCGTGGGATTAATGACTGATGCTTCAGGTGCAATAATTTTAACTGGTTTATAACACCCACTGTTTGATGGTACATCCCTACCTGTTAGTAGTCTTAGTAAATAATAACATGCTGAAGTTGTAACAGATAAAGGTGCATTACAATTCCCTTTTCTTTCATTATCAGATCCATTAAAATCAATTACCAAATCTCCTTCTGATGTTACCTCTATACTTACATGAATTTTTACAGGTTCATCAAGGTTAATTCCATCATTATCCAGATAATCCGTATATTCTACTTTCTTGATTGGTAGAGTCGCGATTTTATTACGTGTACCTTCTTCTGCTTGTTTTTGTAAATGAGCTTGCATTAATTGAATATTCCAATTTGGATTGTCATCCATTAATTTTTTCATTCTCCTGACTCCCAACATTAAAGAAGAATATTGTGCCCTTAAGTCACCTAATCTTTCTTCAGGTGTTCTTACATTTTCTAATATAATATTCATAATATCTGAGTTTTCAACTCCATTTTTATAGAGAAAGACAGGGGGAATTATTAATCCTTCTTGAAATATTTCTGTAGAATTTGCAGGTAAAGAACCTGGAGTCATACCTCCTACATCTGCATGATGAGCTCTATTCGCAATTACGTGTGTAAATTCTCCTTTATGAAAAACTGGTGCTACAAGAGTTATATCCGGAAGGTGGGTACCTCCATATTCAGATCTAGGTGAATTTGTTATAACTGCATCTCCTTCTTTCCAGTTTTGAAATTTAGAAATAATTGGTTTTGCGACAAATGGCATTGATCCAAGATGAACCGGAATCGCTTCTGCTTGAGCAACCATATCGCCACTCTTATCAAAAATAGCACAACTGAAATCCGCTCTTTCTTTAATATTCGGGCTGTAAGCAGTTTTTTTAAGAACCAAACTCATTTCATCAGCCACGGATTCCAATCTTCTCTGTAACACGGTTAATGATATTGGATCAAGATTGTCTTGCATTCTATATTTCATTTTATCATTCTATGTGATATATTATTTTCTTAAAGTTTAGAATCAATTGATTAAATATCTATTAATACGTTGAAATAGATGAGAAAAATTTACTTAATTTTATCAATATTAAACAAAATCTGTTATTTACAACAAAAATTAAATTCATTATCTAATTTTGGCGGTATAAATAAATGACTTAATAAGGAGAACAAAGAAACTGCTAATAGGAAACTAGAAGCCTCATGAAACTTGAAGAAATTGCAAGGCAATCAATAGATATTATCAAGAGTGAAGCTGGTGGAATTGGGACTGCTGAATTGGCTAAAAGATTAAATGTTCCAAAACGTCGTGTATATGATGTTAAAGCGATTATGAAGGCTGCCGGTCTAATTACTACATCCCGAGATAAAAATGGAACTAAAATTGTATGGACTGGCGGTGGAAGTTCACCAGACAAAGAAGTTAGCAGAGTTCGCTCAAATAAATTAAAAATATCAACTAGTGGTTTTATTATCTCAGTTCAAAATAAAGGAACAGAGGTCATAATTGAAGGTACTGCCCCTAGTATGACGATTGAAGCTATTTAAATTTATTCTAAATTTGATTTAAAATGAACAAAAGCACACCCTACTCCGATAACTCCAGTATACCTACTTAATAGTCCTTGATCTTCTTTTGAATAACCAGCAAGCAAATATGTTGTTTTCAATTCATTTTCTGTGGTATGAAAATAACTTTTATTGAAGTTTACTAATTCATCAATTTCATGATTAATTAATAAATTAATAAATTTCAAATCTTCTTTATGGGTTGTAGGTTTATCCTTTGGATTATTTGAAAAGGTTTGGCTGAGTTCTGTTGATGTAATGAATAAAGCATTAATATTATTTTCATCAATTATTGATCTCAATTTAATACCCCAATTTATGTGATCTAGAAAGTTACCCATAGAAATGGAAATAGGTATGATTGGAATATTTGACCCTGGATCTAAAAATTTCAGTGGAACAACAGTTCCATAATCAACTATAGATATTTTTTGGTAATCATTTGGAGCTAAAAATCCTGCTTCTTCACCTATTGTTTGAATTAAATTTGATATTTTTAGATGACCTTCTCTTTTATCTTTTATATCTGATCTATTAAATTGTGAAAATTCGTAGAGATAATAGTTGGATATTCCTATTTGAAAAGCTCCTCCTTGAAAATGAGGACTTGTAATCAAAATTACGTCAATTGGCTGTTCCTGAATGATGCTTTTAATCTTTGAAAATTCATGATATATCTCTGCAACATATGGTCTTAATTGCCCACTCATTTCTTTTAATAAGTATGGTATATGGGGTGTAAGAATTGATTTTAGACTAATACGTTATTACTAAAATCATAATACTTAACCTAAAAGAAGCAAAATAAGATTGATGATAATTATTAACTATTTTTTTTCAAAAGGATAAATCCAAATTTATCGATTTGCAAGGACCAATTTGGTGGAACCCAATTTGTAGTATCTAATTGATCTATAATAACGGGACCATTAATTTGAAAATTCTTATCCAGATCACTTTTTCGATACACCGGCACTTTGTCTGGAATATTTAACACATTTCTAAACATGTAAGGTTTAGGATCGGGTTTGATATCTAGTTCTGGTAATATTGGATTTTCGTGTGGTAAGATTAAGTCGACTCTTATTGTTACTGTTTCTATAGGTTCATCTTTATCAGCAAAACCATAACGTTCAAGATGAGAATTAATAAAATCATCCTTTATTTGTTCTATACTATCAGATAACAGTACAGATAATTCATATGATTGTCCTACATATCTCAACATTAAATATGTCTCAATATGGAAACTACCTTTAATATTATCCTTTTGAGCCATACCTTTTACTTTCAGCGTTAATTCGTCTTTAATGGTATACAGTTCTGATATTTCAATCGTATTTAATTTTGTAAGATAACTTCGAGAAGAACTGAATTTATAATCACCACCCATTAAACCCATGGCAGACCAAATTCCAGGATAAGGTGGTATGATAACGTCTTTGATATTCATTAAATCTGCTAATTCCGCAACATGTGAAGGTCCAGCACCTCCAAAACCAAGTAATGCAAAATTACGAGGATCTAATCCTCTTTCCATCGAAACTGCTCGAAGTGCTGCTGCTATATTTTCGTGAAATATCCGTCTAACACCTACTACAGTTTCGTTAATAGATAAATTAATCTGCTTACTAAATAGATCTAGGGAATTTAGAGCGTCTTCGCTCTTTAATTCCATTTCTCCACCAGCTAGAGATGTTTGAAGAATACCAAATACTAAATCTGCATCTGTTACAGTAGGTATTGTTCCTCCCATTCCATATGCAACTGGGCCTGGAATTGCACCTGCGCTTTCAGGACCAACTTTTACAAATCCAGAATTTACTTGAATTAAACTACCTCCACCAGCACCAATTGTGATGACATCTACAGAGGGTATTGAAACAGGTAAATTATTAATTTTTTGTTCATTTTGTATATTACAATTATAATTAACAATTGAAGCGACATCTGTACTTGTTCCACCAATATCTAATGAAATTATATTGGGTACATTTAGTATTTGTGATGTGTACTGAGCTGCTTGAATTCCCCCAGCTAATCCTGAAAATAATGTTTCAACTGGTTTTGCGATAATCGATGAAACTCGTGCTAAGCCTCTATCTGATTTCATAATCGCAAAATTATTTGTTAAATTTTCATTCAGTAATATTGTATTTGCCTGTTTTAAGTAAGATGTAATAATTGGTTTTACATAAGCGTCCATAACAGTAGTTGAAGTCCTTTCATATTCTCTATAAACAGGTAAAATTCTATTAGAAACCGATATTAGATATTTAGACTCCAAAAATTTAGCCACATTTTCCTCATTAATTGAATTTAGAAAACTAAATAATGTACATAATGCAATGCTGTCAAATTCTAATGAAGATAACTTTAATTCCAAATTTTTTAATTCTTCATCATCAATACTGACTTCAATTGAACCATCTGCAATAACTCGTTCATTTATTTCCAAACGTAATTCAGAAGATATTAATGGCATTGATCTTTTCGGATATAATTCATAGATATCTCTTCTATTTTGTCTACCAATTTCAATTACATCTTTAAATCCCTTGGTGGTTATTAGAACAACTCTTGCTCCTTTTCCTTCTAGAACTGCGTTTGTAGCGACTGTGGTTCCATGTAAAATTTCTTTAACATAGCCAATTTTTTTCACTGCGTTAATTACTGCTTCTAAAGGATTATGAGGTGTAGAAGGTACTTTTAGTATTTTAATTTGATTTTGACTGATCGCAATCAAATCAGTAAATGTACCTCCAGTGTCTAATCCACATATAGTCCAATCAGTACTCAATATATTACATATTTAATTTTTGAATAAACATCTTATGAAAGAAAATGAAATTTCGGTGTGAAAATTATAAAATCTTAATCAAAATAAGTATAATCAAATAGGAATTTTCTCAGTTATCATATAAAGAATTATTAATTTCCATGTGGTATTCGTATATGTGGAGTGAGAGGATGGTTCAGGTCATTTGATCAGGAAAGTCCAGCTTCCATCGAGTAATAGGTACTGATGCAAATCAGTTAAACGAGAGTTTGGCTCTGACAACAGCAACGTACGCTCTTTGAGCCTGAAACGGGTCATCACCTAGGAACAATTGAAACAGAATCCTTTGATATGCTCGATTAGGATTCGGGTACATGCATAGATAAATACCATCATGAGAATTGCAGAATTAATTTCATGCGCTTTAACACAAGCTGGCTTACTCCTCACACCACATTATTCTAATAATTCACTTAAAAATTCATTTTGCACCGTTATTATTTCGCTTGAAGTTTTACACTCACTATATTTTTCAAGTCTTTCTTGATTTATACGAATAAATTCATTACCCCACTTAAACGATTTCAAGATTTCTAACGATTGAGATTTCTCTCCAACAATATAAAGGGCTGCCGACAAAGCCTCTGCACAGGTTAGCTTTGTTGGTTTCCCATAATTTACAGGATTTGCAGCAATTAAGAATGGTAATGCCCTGGGGATTCCCTTTGATAAAAATGGATTATTCTCTATCTTATTCCAACTTCCATCAATAACTGTAATTCCATTTGATTTCATTTGATGGATATCTTCATTAGAAATAGATTTTGGTGCAAAGGGAGAAAGAACAATAGAGTTTCTAACTTGTTTCACTGAAATTATATTAATTAAATTAAATTTACTTAAACGAATACCAGTACATTTTTTTTTATCGCATTCATCTAAATAAATCATTCGTAAATTTATCAATATTTATGATTTCCGTACCATAATAATATTTATTTGGTTTAGTTCCAAAATAAAATAGTATAGAATAAATAAATTATTCTTCTTAAAATATTTATGATCATTAAATAAATTAGAACGTATGTATTTACAGAACAAACACAATAAATTTTAAATTTGAATTTCTAATTATCTATAATTGGGTTTTATTATTATAATTCAAATGAGAGACTATCAATAGTTTTTCATAGAATAATAATAAAGAACTTAATATAAATTAACAAGTGTAGCTTATGAGTGATGAAGTATCTAAGTTAATTTTTGCGGGATTAGATAAGGCTGGTAAAACAACCATTTACAAGGCTACAATGGAAGAGATGTCATTATCTGAACTTCAGGAATCAAGACCAACAAGAGGGATAGAAAGACATGCACATGATTTCTTAGATCGAGATTTTAGTGTATGGGATTTAGGTGGTCAACAAAACTATCGAGAGACATATTTGTCAAAACCAGAAGTTTTTAACCAAACAAAGGCACTCATTTTTGTAGTTGATATACAGGATATAGATAGACTAGATGAAGCATATCAATATTATCTAGATATCATAAACATATTAAATCAATTAGCAGAAATGCCCAAATTATATGTTTTATTCCATAAATTTGACCCTGATAAAATCGGTAAGCTAAGAACCCATTTTTATCGGGCAACAAAAATGTTTAGACAGGCTGATGAATTAATAAGACAGAAGTTTAAGGGATATGCAACTTCTATTTTTTCAAATAGCATTGATTTAGCAGTAAAAAGAATATTATTTGAAAATTTTGAGAATTATCAAGAGCCCACTGGTAAAGTAAAACTAAAATCAACTACTACTGAAAAAGAAGATGTTAAAGAAGTACCAAGTATAGATAAATCAGGTGCAGCTCCATCCCCATCTATTAAAAAAGATGCAGATGTACCAATGCCATCAGCTCCAAAACCAGGGATTTCTTCTGCACCAACACCTTCAGCTCCTAAACCGGAGGTAACTTCTGCACCAACACCTTCAGCTCCTAAACCGGAGGTAACTTCTACACCAACACCTGCAGAACCTAAAACAGAAGTCAAGGAAGTACCAAAACTTACTGCAGAAGAGGAGAAAGAACTAGATAAAGCGTTAGAAGAGGCGACACCCACCTCCTTAATTGAATTTTCAGAAGAAGTTATTAATCAATTGACTAATACTATTGAAACGAGGATGAAGGAATCTCCTGAAATTGTCGCATTATCAATATTATCTTCGGACGGTTCTCAAGCATTAGCTGTAGGTAAGTCTGAAATAGATTATGAGCGATTAGAAACTTTGAAAAATGTTGTTGAGCAGTTAAATCCAAAACAATTTTTTAAATATCTAACAGATATCGAATATAGAGGATTAGGTCATTTCTCGTTATCTGATTTTGATATTTATTTTGCTAGAGCATCGGATTCATATGCAATTGCAGTTATTGCAGTTGATGTTAGTACAATGATGCTTCAAAATGCACAAAGAATCGTACGTTCAATTAGACAAGGTTTAGGATTAGTACCTCCAGATCAAAGTGATGAAGATTCCACTGGAAAACCAAAGAAAAAGAAAGATTTGGTTACTGATTTACGTGGAAGATTAAAATCAATTACTGGTTTAAGTGATTTAGACTCATAAACTAAACAAATTTTAATGCAATTGACAACTTAATTTTAAAATAAAAATGATATAATTCTAATATATGTACTTTATTGGTGATATTGGCGCATCAAAAACTCACATCATAATACTATCATCAGAATATAATATAATTTATTCAAATAAATTTATTAATTCATCTGTTGTTGATTTCTATGACATAATACATTCAAGCTTAGTAGATATTCAAATTCCATTAAAGTATGCATTAATTGGAATAGCTGCACCTGTAATGTCAGATATTATCCAATTAACCAATATTAACTGGATTATTGATAAAAATAAAATAATGGAGTTACTAAAGTGTAAAGTTGATCTTTTCAATGATGTTTATCTCTTAACTATTGCAATTCAAAATCTTAATACAAAATATTTTTATCCAATACAACAAACAATAATGACGTCTAAAGGAATAAGATGTACAATAGCTATAGGTACTGGTATTGGTGTGACAATAGAAGACACAGAATTGTTTACAATTTATGCTACTGAAAGTGGTCATACTGAATTCTTGCCACAGTTTGAATTGGGGTTAAAATTTTCACAATTCATTAAACAGAATTCAAACTATGTCTCAATTGAATCTTTGTGTTCTTCTATCGGGCTAAAAAACTTAATAATATTTTTTAAATTAAATAAATCATTTTTAAGTGAAAAACAAATACATTTGATAAATCAAGTTGATGAAAACATAAATTTTGAAAAATTAGCCGAGTATACAGAGCTATATTTATTCATTCGAGAAATTCTGATTCAGATTATTGCCGGTTTCATACGAAATAAAATATTGGAATTATTACCAAAAGCGGGGATAGTTATCACAGGTGGATTTGGTTATAATCTTTTTGCGGATCATATATCAAAACAGTTATTAAGAAAATATTTGATAAAAAATGATTGGACTGATATAATTGTTGAAGAAACTCCAATATTCATAGTAAATCCAAATGATATTCCAACTGGATGGATCAAATATGTAAAAAATTTATTTAATTAATGACTTCTATACCTTACTCGTTGTTCAACTACTTCAATTCTCTTTTCAATGGAATTAAAATTTTGAAAATGCTCCGCATAACCACCAAGAAATTGTTTCCAAGCTTTTTGATAAATAGTTGGATGCGAACTTTCTAAAATATGTTTTAAGACTAAAATATCTACTGCTTTATCTTCTATACTTGTGGAATTAAAACCTAAACCAAAATCGATAAACCAAATTGTGTTGGTCTTATCTATAAGTATGTTTGATGTTGTTAAATCTCCATGAATCAGGTTCTCGTTATGTAAATTGGCAATATAATTTCCAATTATTTTATAATCGACCTTGTTTAGATCTTCAAATAGCTTAATCGGATATCCATCAATTTTTTCCATAATAATTGACCAATTTTCTTTATCAATATCATAAACAAAAGGGACATTTAATCCAATTTGTCTTGCAGATTGTAAAAGTTTAACTTCTTTGATACAACGTTCTTTCCTTAGTAGATCATCAATTTGTTTAATTCTATAAGCTTTAGGAATTCTTTGTTTAATCACAACCTCTTTATTAAAAAATTGTCCAAATAGAACCTCTGCCTCTGCACCTCTACTAATTAAATGTTCAATTTTTAAATTAAATTCGAGAATATTCATGTCACTCATATTTTCACACCTTATAATATTAAATTTCCAAGAGATCACTTACAATTTTCTTTTTAATTTCAGTTAAACTAGGATCATCATCAGGTAAAACAAATCTCTGAATTGCAGTATTATAGCTGGTAGTTGGATGATAATAAAAATTCAATAATTTATTAACATAATCGTATTTAGTAGTAAAGTGTTTTTCCCAATCCACAAGTAATGGCTGAATTTCATCAATATATGGTACCTGATTCATTATTAAATTTAATTTAAATGAATTTTGCCCCTTTAATCTTAAGGATCTTGTATATATTTTTTCTAATAGATATTCAGTTCCTTTAATTGATTGTGCATCTGGCCTCATCAATAAATAGCCAACATCAGTCATAGCTATTAAGTTTATCACAAATAAATGTAAACCAGGTATTGCATCAAATATGACGTAATCATAGTTTATATTAGATATAGCAAGTTCTAGTTGCTTTTTTTTTCTAAGGAACCACTCATGATCTGTACTATTGATTTTATCACCAAATTTTGCTTTTATATTACAAAAAATTATCCCTAGATTAGATTGAATATTTGGATAAATATATTTCTCTAAATTAACATCATTTGAATTTAAAAAATCATTAAAAAAGATATCTGGATTGTATTCGGGTAAAATATTTTGTAATGCTGGCATTGAGAAGTCTGATTCTATCAATAAAACTCTTTTATTGTAATCCCTTACTAGAATTTCAGCTAAATTAATTGAAAATATAGTTTTTCCAGTACCTCCTTTAAAGGATTGAAAAACTAATACTTTAGCATGATTTTCAAAAGAATTACTCATACAAATATTTACAAAATGTAATAAATTATAAATATTCTAGAAGACTACATAGTTGTTCGAATATAAATTTGTCTAAATTTTTGTCTAATGTGATACATAAAAAGTTGAACTAATAATTTGAAAATTAATGAAATTAAATAGTAAATTGAACGATTTTAGCTAATTAATTATAAAACTATTAAAATTCGAACTCAAAATTAAATATAGGAGATACCAATTGGCGAAGGATCAAATTAGTAGAAAATCTGATGGTTCAATAAATTTAAGAGTTGATCTGAAAAAAGATATAGCAGATTTATTTTATAAAATTCAATCAGATAAAAAATTTTCATATCGTGCAGAAGTAATTAGATATTGTATTATTGAAGCGTCAAAACAAACTGAATTTCAACTAGATCCCTCATATTGGAATAAAATAAATCGATATATGAATTATGATTTTGTCAAAAAAGATCAAGGTATTTATTCTACACAAATTTTTATTAATAAAGCCCTGGATTTCTTTTTTAATTATATTGACAGGGAAATTGATAGTATATTATCCTTTGATGTTAGATTAGAATTAAATGAAGAGGAAAATGAGATTGCACTAGCAATCATTGAATGTCAAAGTGAAAGTATTGCAGAACAGGTCACAATTGAAGAAATTGCTAAAAAACTGAATATGCGAAATTTAACTAATATAGAAAAAATTTTAAATAAATTTGTTGAAAGAGGAATTCTTAGTAGAAAGATTACTCAGGAATTAGTGTATTACCATGCAAAGTCAATTAAAAAAATATAACCTATTATTTATATTTTAAACATGTTTTTCTCGAAATCCATTTATAAATATACACGTTTATATAAAATATAGAAAAAGAATATTACAATAGGAGGATTAAATATGTCTTTCTACGCAGTCTATATAACTTCTTCTGATAATCAAATAATCGTCTCAGAAGTAATTAGATTGGACAATTCTTTTCCAGATCAGATTATAACTACTGGGTTATTAAGTGCATTAGATAATTTTACTGATTCAATGAAAGATGGGATCATACCCATTGAATATTCAATTCGAGTTGAACAATTATGCTATTTTATCAAAAACTTCGGTGATTTTACAATTGTTGTGGTAGCAGAAGAAACACACTCTTTGCAACCTATTGCAGAAAATATTGGCTGGAAGTTTTTAAGAAAATATGGTAATATCGATTTACTAAATTGGAATATAACACATTCAAATCATCTTTTTAACCAGTTTAAAGCAGAAATTTTAGAAATTTTAACTAAATTCTCAATTAAATTTAAGGAAACTTCTCCATCAAAGAAACTAACAACTGCAGACATATTTAATTTACCAACTAAATTGCAAAAAACTGCATTAGCTATGCTAGTTATGGAACGTGCTTCAATAAATGATATAGCAAATGAAATTCGATGTCCTGATATAGTTGCAGAAGAAAATCTACTTAATCTTCATAATCGAGGATTTCTTGGAATGAGTTCATTAGAAAATACAACGTTTTTTTATACTTC
>Ga0224506_10001198_pt1 | contig 18856 bp, 21 predicted proteins | sample SF_Jan12_sed_USG_2_FD_169108 | JGI IMG/M metagenome (GOLD analysis project Ga0224506, IMG submission 169108) | Sediment microbial communities from San Francisco Bay, California, United States - SF_Jan12_sed_USGS_8_1 | ecosystem: Environmental > Aquatic > Marine > Sediment | place: USA... | reverse complement strand
CATCACGGATTTCACCACGTTCATCGTTAGAGGCAACAAACTCAACTTCGCCAGAGTTAATCACGGCACGTTCAATATCAGAAATAAATGTTTTTACATTAATGTGTTCATGGCTGCGATTACGAATCCGGCCAACAATTACAGTAGGGGCACGACCATTATTTTTCTTTTTGTATACTCGAAGCCAGCGTTGTTCCAGCATGTCGTCGATCATGGCCGCTGATACCTGACGTGAGTCGGTGTCATTCCATGCACCACTTAAGTCAATAGTCTCATCTACAGATGTGCGCGTAACTTTAGTGCCACAGCCTGTGAGGATGACCATTAATGCGGTAATAAGTGTGTTTTTTATCAGCAGATTCATGCTTAGTTCTCCTTATCCAGTTTATCAAATATATTTTTACCATGTTCAGTCATGTACCGTTTTAGATCACCATTCATGTTACTTGTGGTTTTAATAATTTTTTCAACACTCTTATGGTCAAGTTCAGCTAAAGAATAAATGATATTGGTTTTTTTATCTTTCCAACGGGCAATGATTTTAACGCCTGATAAATTAACTTTGGTGATATTTTTAATTTGTTGCGACATGGCCTGCTCACTCATGCCACCACCGCCTGATGCCGATGATGCGGTAAAGTCACTGCTGATGGCTTCCATATAGGATGAGAAAATTCGCGCGACTTCAGTTCGTGCTCGGTTATCAGCGGTAGATTTTTGCAGGGAGACCACACCCATCGACGGTGCTTCACCCACACCATGAAACAGACGGCCACCGCGGTCATTTAGAAACTGTGTTCCCTTATTGACCCAGTCAGGCGCACCTTTAATCTGCAGGTCACTTTCGACCATGGTCTTGCCAGCACAGGCGCTAAGCATTATGAGCAGGGTCAGTGTAGTCATTCTTTGGGTCATAGAAATTAATGTTTTCATGTGTTCCTCCTTAATGGGCAATCGGTTAATACCGAATAAATTTTCATAAAATACAAATAAATCCGTGTGAAGCTCAATTCTACTTTTGCATATAGTCGTCGGAAAGTTTTTTCACCAGCCCTGCGAGTAAGATTAGACTAATAAGATTTGGTATAGCCATGAGCATATTGGCGATATCGGCAAAGTTCCAGACCAGCTGAAGAGGAACATAGGCGCCGACCACAACGAGAACCGTAAAAATGATGCGGTAAGGTAGAATAGCACGTTCGCCAAACAGGAATTCGGCGCTACGATCACCATAGTAGGACCAGGCAATCATGGTGGAATAGGCAAAAAACATCAGACCAAATCCAACCACCCAGCTTCCAGCCTGACCCAGTGCCTGTTCAAAGGCAAAGGCTGACAGTGCGGCACCTTTCAGGGTTTCAGGGCGGGCCTCGCCCCAGGCCCCCATGATGACAATCACCAGAGCCGTCATGGTGCAGATTATAATGGTATCGATGAATGGGCCGAGCATGGCGACCAGACCTTCGCGGACGGGTTCTTTGGTGCGTGCTGCGGCATGGGCCATGGGGGCTGAACCCAGACCCGCTTCATTTGAGAATACACCACGTGCAACACCATACTGAATGGCTGCACCAATGGCGCCACCACCGGCCGCAGTGGGATTTAAGGCCAGATTGAAAATGGTTGCGAAAGCGCCGGGAATTTTTTCGATATTTAATATCAGGATGAGTATTGCTGCGCCACAATAGATCACAGCCATCAAGGGCACAATGTGTGATGCAACTTTTGAGATACGCTTAATACCACCAATGATCACCAGGCCAACCATGATGGCGATGACAACACCCAGCAAAAGTCGATAAGCTGTGATCTCTGGAAAAATATATCCCAGCCCATCAACAACAGAATTGGCCTGCACCATATTGCCAATGCCAAATGACGCGATCAGGGTAAACAGGGCAAAGGCTGCAGCCAGCTTCGGCATATTGAGTGCATTTTTGAGCGTGTACATTGGCCCGCCCGAGACGCTGCCATCCGGATGATATTCACGATATTTTAATGCTAGCGAGCAGGAGGCAAACTTGGTGGCCATGCCAACGAGTGCAGTTAACCACATCCAGAACACCGCGCCGGGACCGCCAAAGGCAATCGCGGTCGCAACACCGGCAATATTGCCCGTGCCGACTGTTGCAGAAAGGGCAGTCGATAAGGCCTGAAAATGGGTCACCTCACCAGGGTCGGATTCTTTGTCGTATTTTCCGGAGATCAGCTGGGTGGAATGTTTGAAGCCGCGAAACTGGATAAAGTTGAGTCGGATGGTCAGATAGAGGCCTGTTCCAACCAGTAAGACGATAGATGGGATACCCCATACGATTTTCACTAGATCGCCAGTCCAGCTAGTCAGCTCCGCAATAAAACCTTCCATTTATTACCCTCTTATTGTTATTGTTTTGTGTTGATGTATATCAACCATTAGTTTAGAACATTACATATAATATAGTGTATTCATTCGGCCAATAAGATCACACAAAGTGAGACAAGACGTATTCAATGCCCGTTTTTCTTCGATCGATTGTAGATAGTTTCCGCGACCTGTTACCTATTATTCTGGTGATTGCCTTTTTCCAGTTGGTGGTTTTGCAACAGGCTATTCCAAATCTTGGTCAGATTGCCGTTGGAATATTAATGGTTGTGCTGGGCCTGACCCTGTTTATTCGTGGACTTGAGATGGGTTTGTTCCCACTGGGTGAATCCATGGCCTATGCCTTTGCACGCAAAGGCAGTGCAGCCTGGTTATTTGCCTTTGCCTTTGCACTAGGTTTTGGTACCACCATTGCCGAGCCTGCATTAATTGCCGTCGCCGCCAAGGCTGCTGAGATTGCCGCAGGTGCAAATGTTATTGAACAATCACCTGAATCCCTGGCTTCTTATGCATTAGGTTTACGTTTAACGGTTGCGCTGTCTGTTGGTTTTGCCATTGTGGTGGGGGTGATGCGTATTATTCGCGGCTGGCCCATTCAGAACTTGATCATTGCGGGTTACCTGGGTGTTGTGATTATGACTGTATTCGCACCACGCGAGATCATTGGTATTGCCTACGATTCCGGTGGCGTGACAACTTCAACCATAACTGTACCCTTAGTCACCGCGCTGGGTGTTGGTCTTGCTTCAAGTATTAAAGGACGAAATCCAATGACAGATGGTTTTGGCCTGATCGCCTTTGCCTCTTTAACACCCATGATTTTTGTTATGGCTTATGGGATGGTAGTGTGACTGATTTTTTGTATCATCTCTGGACGGTCACACTGGGCACTGTCACCGATGTTTTACCGATTGTCGTTATCGTTTTCGGTTTTCAGGCACTGGTTATTCGTAAACCCATTCCGCATATGAAAAATGTATTAATCGGTTTCGCCTATGTCCTGCTGGGGCTGGCATTTTTTCTGGTAGGCCTTGAAGAGGCGCTTTTCCCACTCGGTGAGCTCATGGCGAAGCAACTGACTGATCCTGTTTTTTTACATGGCAGTCATCAACTCGCAGAGGTATTACGTTGGCAGGATTACAAATGGGTTTATATTTTTGCCGCTTCAATCGGTTTTGCGACGACGATTGCTGAGCCCGCATTGATTGCGGTTGCAATTAAAGCGCAGGATGTGTCCGGCGGTACCATTAGCATCTGGGGTTTGCGTATCGCCGTCGCGATTGGTGTGGGTGCAGGTATCTCATTGGGGACGTTCCGTATCGTTACCGGAACACCATTACACTATTATATTATCGCCGGTTACGTTCTGGTGATGATTCAGACTATTTACGCACCGCGAAATATTATCGCACTTGCCTATGATTCGGGTGGGGTGACGACGTCAACGGTCACTGTGCCACTGGTCACCGCACTTGGACTGGGCCTGGCCAGCACCGTGCCGGGTCGCAGTGTGCTTATTGATGGTTTTGGTTTAATCGCTTTTGCCAGCCTGTTTCCTATGCTTACAGTCATGGGTTATGCGCAATTGAGTCGCTGGCAGACATCACGTAATCATGTCCGACAGGACGATACAGGAGACTGATCATGCATTTTAAATTAATCATATCGCTGGTTGAGGATGACAAGACCGATGCGGTGATGGAAGCGGCCCGCAATGTTGGTGCGACAGGTGCGACGATTATTAATCATGCGCGTGGCGAAGGTCTAAAAAAGAGCAAAACATTTTTTGGTCTGAATCTGGAGACACAAAGAGATGTATTGTTATTTCTGGTTGAAGAACATATGAGCCGAAAGATTCTGGAAAAGATTGCTGAAGTTGGTGAGTTTGACAGTAAACCGGGTACAGGTATTGCCTTTCAAATCGATGTGGAAGATGCAGTGGGTGTATCACAACAGGTGAAACGATTGAGCGAGGTAGTGGAGGATGAACTATGACTGAGCGAAAAATAGTCCGCGTCTGTGACGTGATGAAAAAGCAGGTTGATATGGTTGATGGTATGATGACTGTGCAGATGGCACTGCAGAAAATGAAACATATTGAGACCAAGAGTCTGATTGTTAATAAGCGTGATGCGAATGATGAATATGGTATCGTATTGATATCAGATATTGCCAAGGAAGTTCTGGCTAAAGATCGTGCGCCGGAACGAGTTAATGTTTATGAAGTGATGTCTAAACCTGTCATTTCAGTCGACTCGCAAATGGATATTCGTTACTGTGCACGCTTGTTCGAGAAATTTGGTTTATCGCGTGCGCCTGTGGTTGATAATGGACAGGTTGTAGGTTTGGTTAGTTTTACCGATATGGTATTCATCGGCATGATGAATAATTCGCAGAGTTAATATGAGTACAGACTCAAAAAAATCAAACTTGTTTGAGCTGGACAGATATCGCTTACGAGCTCTGCATGACGCTAATTTTTATAGCACTCTGCAGGAAACGAAACAAAGCTGTCTGGTGATCTTTACCAGCACGGGCTGTGCCAGTTGTCGTGCATGGAAGGAAATTTTACTCGAATATCTCCAGTTGCATGATTCACTAACAATGTTTGAAGTTGATGCCCACGAAAGTATGGCATTGGTGAGTGAATATGAGGTATTTCATTTACCGGCGTTGTTTTTATTTAAAGATGGAGCCTTTCATAGCCCACTGCAGTGTGAAGCCAATATCGAGAAACTACACAATGCAATCAATACAGCATTAAGTAAACCGGCTCAGGAGGAACCTTAAACGGTGCAAATCGATTCCCAGTCAGGTTTATTGCGCGAAGCTCGTTATATCCCCTCGCCAAATTGTGATGATCGGCCAGAGCAGTGTGATATCGATGTTCTTGTTATTCACAATATCAGCCTGCCACCGGCGGACTTTGGTGGCCCTTATATTGAACAATTATTCACCAATTGCCTGCAGGTTGATCACCATCCATATTTTGAGGGTATTTGTGAGCTACGGGTATCATCGCATTTGTTAATCCGTCGCGATGGCGAAATTATCCAGTTTGTCCCATTTCATAAGCGTGCCTGGCATGCCGGGGAATCAAGCTTTCAGGGGCGTAACCGCTGTAATGATTTCGGCATTGGTATTGAGCTGGAAGGGACAGACGATATCCCATTTGAAGATATTCAGTACCAGAAACTAGTTGAAATTACCCGTGCCTTACAGGCGCGATATCCGGGTATAATAAAAGAACATATTGTCGGCCATAGTGATATTGCACCCGGCCGCAAGACGGATCCAGGGCCAGCATTTAACTGGTCTGATTTTCTCAGTAAACTATAGGTGTCGATACCGATACAAATATGAACATTGAGCCTGTAACTTCGGAAATATAAGTAAATGAGTCTAATAAGTGTCTTAATCAGTCTGGCCATTGAGAGCTACTGGAACAAACTTGATGCGTTGCGCCAGTACGACTGGTTTGAAAGCTATAGCAACTGGATGAACGAAAAATTCTCCCAGATTGTTTTTATGGAATCCACCATTGGCGTCATCCTGGTCATTGCACCTGTGTGTGCGGCTGTGTGGTTATTAGAGAGTATGTTCGGTGGCGTACTGTGGTTATTTGGTTTTGCCTTTGGTATTGCAGTGCTGCTTTATTGCCTTGGGCCACGCTCTTTAGCAACAGACGCACAGGCCTATCTTGATGCAGCCGAAGCAGGTGATCATGACCTGGCCAAACAACATGCCGAGAGTATTCTTGGCTATGAGACAGAGGAACAGGAAAAGAAATTAGCGGATACGGTTAAAAAAGAATTACTGGTACAGGCAAATGATCGTTTGATTGGTATTCTATTCTGGTTTGTTTTGCTTGGCCCTGTCGGTGCGGTACTTTATCGACTCAGCATTTTATTAAAACAACAGACTACTTTTGAGGCAGGCGAATTTGCCGAGGCGTCTCGAAACCTGTACTGGATCATGAACTGGTTACCTGCGCGACTTTGTGTGGTGGGTTATGCCCTGGCCGGTAATTTTATCGATACCATGAGCTACTGGAATTCTCTGAGTGATTTCTGGCTTAAAGATAGTGAAGAATTGCTTGTGACTAGTGGTTGTGGGTCTCTTAGGCAGGATTTACGCGCAGATATTCAATCGAACACTGAAGAGTTCTTTATCAATGGTGTTGCACATGCCATCTCTCTGATTAAACGCGCTGTCGTTGTTTTCCTGGCCATCCTTGCCTTAATGACACTCACGGGCTGGGTGTTGTAATTTTTATTCCGAAGCTGGTTTGATTCATGAAAGAATTGATTATTGGCGGAGCACGTTCCGGTAAGAGTGCCTATGCGCAACAATGTGCCGAACAAAGTGGTTTGCAGTTGATTTATGTTGCCACGGCAACGGCCCACGATGAAGAAATGGCGCACCGTATTCGTCATCATCAACAACAGCGGGATACCAGCTGGAAGCTCATTGAAGAACCCGTCGATTTGCTCACCGTACTGCAAACCTATGCAGCAGAGGATGCCTGCATTCTGGTTGATTGCCTCACGCTCTGGCTAAGCAATCTGCTGGCACAGGATAATCAGGCCGAATTAGAACAACAAATCGATGGCTTGATTCAACGCGTCCCGGATTTACCGGGAAAAATGATCTTTGTAAGTAATGAAACAGGTCTGGGTGTTATTCCTATGGGGGAATTAACGCGACGTTTTGTTGATGAGGCAGGGCGACTGCACCAACTGTTAGCAGGTATTTGCGATAGCGTTACTTTTATGCTCGCAGGGATACCCCAAAAAATAAAATAGCAGGAAAGTAGTAAATGAGTTTTGACTGGATTAATGATGAAATACAGGCAATTGATGCAGTTGCCATGCAGGCCGCACTGGAACGTCAGGCACAACTGACCAAACCGCCGGGCTCACTGGGCCGATTAGAAGAAGTTGCGGTACGTCTTGCCGCAATGCAGGCAACACAGGATCTAAAATTAAATAATATTCAGATCGTTGTGTTTGCTGGTGACCATGGTATTGCGGCAGAAGGTGTTTCGGCTTTTCCCCAGGCCGTCACTGCAGAGATGGTGAAAAACTTTGCCCGTGGTGGGGCCGCCATTAGTGTCATGGCAAAACAACTCAATGCTTCGCTTGAGGTGGTTGATGTTGGTACTGTGGTTTCCCCGGGTGAGTTTGAGGGTGTGGTTGATCAACGCGTTGCTGCGGGTACCGAAAATTTTTTAAAACAGGCCGCGATGAGTCAGGTGCAACTTGAACAGGCTATGACTGCAGGTCGAGATGCTGTTTTACGTGCGAAAGATAAAGGCACGCAGTTATTTATTGGTGGTGACATGGGGATTGCCAATACCACGGCAGCAACGGCCATTGCCTGTAGTCTATTAAATAAAACAGCCGAAGAACTGGCTGGTCCGGGAACAGGGCTGGATGCATCTGGGGTAAAACATAAAGCATCGATTATTCAGTCAGCCATTGAGCAACATAAGAAACAAATGCTGGGGCAACCACTTGAAATCCTGCGCCATGTCGGTGGCTTTGAGATTGCGGCCTTATGTGGTGCCTATATGACGTGTGCGCAAAAGGGAATTCCTTTTATTGTCGATGGCTTTATCGCCAGTAGTGCGGCATTAGTTGCGATCTATTTTAATAAGGCCGTACGCCAATGGATGTTTCTTGCGCATCGATCGGCTGAACCCGGACACCGTCAAATGGTTGAAGCCATGGGCATTGAACCCTTACTCGATCTTGGTTTACGTTTGGGTGAGGGTAGTGGTGCCGCTATGGCTGTACCGGTATTACAGATGGCGATTGCAACCCATACGCAAATGGCGACCTTTGCCGAAGCGGGTGTCTCTGATCAGGATTAATGCATGACACTTTCAACAACAATCGATTTGATTCGGCATGGCGAGCCTGAAGGTGGCACGCGTTACCGTGGACATACCGATGATCCCTTAAGCGAACTTGGTTGGCAGCAAATGCGAACTGCCGTTCAGGAACATAAGCCCTGGGACGCTATAATTTCTTCTCCATTATTAAGATGTTTTGAATTTGCACAGGAAATAGCGCAAAAGAACGATATTGTGATTTCTGCTGAAGATCGTTTTAAGGAAATATTTTTCGGGCCATGGGAAGGTAAGACCGCAGAAGAAATTATGCAGCTTGATCCCGACAGTCTCAGTAATTTCTGGGCCGATCCCGTCACGCACATGCCTGCAGGGGCTGAAACGTTAACTGAATTTCGTGATCGAGTTATGCAGGCATGGGATGATGTGATTCAACAACATCGTGGTAAACATCTTCTTGTGGTTGGGCATGGCGGTATGATGCGGATGATACTCAGTCATATTCTTGAAATGCCAATGAACAATATGTTTCGTCTATCAGTAAAGTATGCGGCCATGAGTCGTGTACGGATTGATCATTACCTAGAACAGGATCTGCCCATCATAAAATTTCATAACGGTTCTTTATAAATGCTAAAACCGTTTTTAATTGCGCTGCAGTTCCTGACCCGACTCCCTGTACCTCAAAGTCTTCTCGGAAGTGAAATCGCTAGTGATCGCCAACTAGGACTATCTGTGTTGATGTATCCACTGGTTGGACTTGTTATTGGAGGCATGCTCATTTTGTTTCCATGGCTGGTGCAGGAATTTAATTATCAAGTTGATGCACAGATCATGGCGGCCATTGTTTTATTTGTCTGGGTACTGATCACCGGCGCTTTGCATCTGGATGGCTTATCCGATAGTGCCGATGCCTGGGTCGGGGGATTTGGCGATAAAACGCGCACGCTGGAGATCATGAAGGATCCATATTCCGGCCCTGCAGGTGTTAGCATTATTGTTATTGTATTGATTGCCAAGTTCGCAGCTTTAATAACAATTGTTGCTATGCCTGTTATGCCTTTATTATTAATTCCTGTACTGGCAAGGACTGCTGTGATTGCGTTATTTTTAACAACACCCTATGTCAGAAAAGAGGGGATTGGTGCCAAGCATATTGCAGCTATGCCTAAACTGGGTGGGATGCTGGTTTTATTGCTTGTGATTGCAGCATGTGGATGGTTATTTCAGCTCGCTGCACTATGGCTAATATTGGCTTTAGTCGCTGTTTTTATATTATTGCGTTTATTAATGCAGCGCCGCATTGGCGGTACGACTGGCGATACAGCGGGTGCATTAATTGAAGTAATAGAGATGGTTGGCTTGCTGGTGATTGCCGTTATTTTTTAACTAATAATTGTCCCGATTTCTTCACCCATTTTGACATTACTTTCAGCCGTCAATCCCTCGGCCCACTTCATTTTATCTTTGCCAAATAAAAGGATGACGGTTGAGCCCATATTAAAACGGCCCATTTCTTCGCCTTTTCTAAGCACAACATTATGCATACCTTCGCCATAGCGGGTGATCTGAATCTCTCGTTGAGTCGGCGGAGTGATAATGCCATCCCAGACAGTTTCTATGCTGGCGACAAAAATGGCACCCACCAGAATCATCGCCATCGGGCCGACCGGTGTATTAAATAGACAGACGACGCGTTCATTGCGCGCAAATAGATCAGGAACCGCTCTCACCGTTGCGGGGTTGACACTAAATAGCTGTCCGGGGATATGACGCATCTCTTTGAGTTTGGCATCACAGGGCATATGGATGCGATGATAATCTTTTGGTGATAAATACAAAGTCGCAAATTCACCATTAATAAACTGTTTCTCCCATTTGCCTTTATCACCTAATAAAGTTGTCAGTGAGTAGTTATGGCCCTTGGCCTGAAATATCTTTCCGTTTCGAATTAATCCCATCTGGCTCACACAGCCATCAACGGGACTAACAAGAATATTTTTATCTGGGTGAATGGGTCTCGCTTCTGGTTTCAGCTCGCGAGTGAAGAAGGCATTAAAGTGTTCAAAGCGGTCAAGATCCTGCTCCATGGCTTCATCCATATTGACGCCAAAGCGTTTAATAATGAATTTCATATAGGCCAGTTTGATCCATTTGTTGTCGCTGTGAGTTATAAAACCCATTAAGCGAGATAGCAGATGATGTGGGACCAGGTATTGCCAGGCAGCAAATAGTTTGTCGGAACGACTGATTTCGGAATCCTTTTCCATATTATTTAATACTCAGTTGAATTGTTTGCGTCATATTATTCGAAAGTGTTATTTGCAGTTCGATCGTATCACCTTTTTTTAGACGTCGCTTAGGTTTCATCAGCATTAAATGTTTACCGCCAGGTTCCAGCATGACTGTCTTTCCAGCAGGGACATGGATGTGAGGTTGCCAGCGCATTTTTGCCATGCCACCTTCATGTATGGTGCGATGAATTTCAACATTATCAAACTGGGGACTGCTGATTTCTGTGATGAGGATTTCATTTTTATGCGAATTTTTAACCGTGAAATAGCCGGCCATCACTCGGGTCACTGGTGGTGCTTCAGGGCTCCAGCCCTTGCTGAACTTCAATGTCTGTGCGGCAATGGCAGTGTTTAAAAATAACAGGCTCGCGATCAATAGAGTTAATTTAACAGGGTTCACGGTGATAACATCCAGAAGTGGTCAGTTTGAATAAGACAGAATTTGTTTAAACGTACGCGCAATACTCTCGGCATCATGCGGTGGCGAGAATACGGCACGCATGTTGGATGCGGGATCAATCAGGATGATCTGTGCGCTATGATTGACGTGATATTCTTTACTGCCGGGTTCTGGATCTTCAAAGCCATACAACACACCGATGCTGCCAGTGATAATGTCGAGCTGATCAGGTTTACCCGTGACGCCGATAAAGTCAGGATGGAAGTAAGTGACATACTCTTTCAGTTTTGCTGGCGGATCGCGATCAGCGTCAACCGAGACAAATACAAGCTGCGCCTGTTTTAAAGTTTTCGCATCCATTTTGTCCCAGGCCAGTTGCATGATCTTTAATGCGGCGGGGCAGACATCCGGACAATTGGTGTAGCCAAAAAAGACAAAGGTCCATTTATTTTTTAGTCGGGCCAGATCAAATTTATTTCCATTATGATCGACCAGCTGGAATGGACGCAGTGGTTTACCCTGCGGTAAATAGGTTGCTTCGAGGTCGGTGGGTAATTTGCCACTATCGAGTTTCTGGCTCAGCCAGAGTCCAAGCACGAGACTTATAGTGGCAATCGCTGTTATGAGTATGGTCTGTTTCACATTTCTCTCCGATTTGGTGGACGGTATTATCGGTGCTCGTCATGCTGAGTGCAATTGACGTAAAAACCCTGATCATTGACCGATAATTCCAGTTTTAGTTTGATATTTCTTCATATTAACGCTATGTTAGAAAGAAAATCTAAAGAGAAACATTAATGTCAAACGTTAACTATTTGATTCCAAAGACTAAAAGACCTGTCTGGACACCTGATTTAGAAATGCTTGCTGGGGAAGCAGAGGCGCTGACAGAGGTGCCATTACTGGGCTGGGTGAGTGCTGGCCTGCCCGTTGATATTTGCACAGACAATAGCTCAATTGGCGTCCCCGTCAGTATGGTACGCAAGAATACCTATGCCCTGCGGGTACGAGGCCACTCCATGATCGATGACAATATTCAGGATGGCGATGTCATTGTGATCGAAAAAAGAGAGACTGCCGCCAATGGTCAGTCGGTGATTGCCATGATCAATGGTGAAAACGTCACCCTGAAAAAATTCTATGTCGAACGCGATGGGATCCGCCTGCAACCCGCCAACCCGGAGATGGATGCGATCTGGCTGCGTAATGAAGATGTACAGATCCTGGGGATTGTGACTGGCGTGATTCGTTCGATGGATTAACCATGTCAGCCGGCACTGCCCCCAGATTTCTGTGTGACGAAATGCTCCAGCGTCTGGGGCGCTGGTTAAGGGCAGCCGGGTATGACACCACAATCGCGACCGATGCCGAACCAGATTACGAATTACTTAAGCTGGCCATCAAAGAAAATCGCCTTCTAATCACCCTCGATAAAGACATGCTGGAATTTCGCCGTGCTGATGGCACCGTGATTTTTCTGGATGCCGCCTCGGTTGACGACTGTGCAGACAGTCTTTCACAAAAACTCAACATCAATTGGCTCTATAAACCCTTTAGTCGTTGCATGGTATGTAATGCAGAGTTAAGCGATGCGACTCCAGCGCAGATTGCCGATCTCGCTTTAATTGGCAAAGAGCATGTTGATGCGGCTTATTATTGTGCATCCTGTAAACAGGTGTTCTGGGAAGGGAGTCATGTCAATCGAATGCGGGCGCACCTTAATGACTGGGCCTTTAAATTCAGCCCGTTGTCCAGCCAAAACGAGTTTGCCTGAGCAGGTTTAATTTTCGATCGGTGTAGTTGTATCGTTGCCCCAGTCTGACCACGAGCCGGGGTAGCCTTTAATATTCGTGTATCCCAGTGATTTCAACATGATGTAACTATGTGCCGAACGGTGATGGGTCTGACAGTGGGTAATGATTTCCTTGTCTGGCGTTATTGCCTTGGTTTCGAGCATTTCGCGTAAATCATTCTCAGGCCTTAATCGCATATTGCGATCTTTATCCATAGCTTCGGTCCATTCAATATTAACAGCACCGGGAATATGACCGCCACGTTGGGCAAAAACTTTGGTACCGGCATATTCCTGTGGCGAGCGCGCATCCAGAATAGTGACCTGATCGTTATTCAGGTGATCTAGAATGTACTGGCGATCGGCAATGGGTTCAGGTCTGATTTTGGCGATATATTTTCCTTTCTGCGGATAATCAATTTCACTGGTGACATTATGACCTTCATTGGCCCAGGCCGATAAGCCACCATTGAGTAAGGAAAACTTAGCATGACCGACCACATCCAGAGTCCAGAGAAAGCGACAGGCGCGACCACCGCCTTCATCATCATAAGCAATGACATGGGTTTTATCTGACAGCCCCAGTGCGCTGAGCACATTACTCAGTTGTGCTTCGTCAGGTAACAGGCCCATGCGTGGCTGTTCGATATGAATGATCCAGGCATAGTCAAGATAGACGGCACTGGGAATATGGTATTGCACATAAGTTTGGGGCTGAGACAAATCAACCAGCAGAATATTGTCATCGGCTAAGTGTGCTTCCAGCTCATTGGGCTCGATTATCAGGGGCAAGTCAGATTTTGACATTCTCAGTGGGGTCTCTATAATTTATCGTTGTTATTGTAGTTCCTAATTATAATTTTGACAGCGACATGTCAATATAAAATCATAATATTTCCCTGATGATAAATTTAAACTCCGTGTATGGACCACTGTTAAAGTATTTGCATTAACTGACTTTTTGATAGTTGATAAAAAGATTCTATGTTTGCAACGTATCGCGATGGGTGAGTTAAGGTGCCCGCAAGGATCTCTTTTTCAAGCTCATTACAGGCGGCTGAAAAATCGGCCGCACCAATATTACTTCCGGATCCCTTCAATGCATGGGCGAGTCTCATCATCGCGGCCTGATCATTTTCTACAGCAGCTTCAAATAACTCCTGTAACAGGATTGGGGTACGAGTATTAAATTCTTCGTAGATTTCCTTAAAATCATCTTTACCAAGAGCGTCGATCAGCGCTTTAATCGTTTCGATATCCAGCACACTAGATTTATGTAATCTGACAGGTTCAACCATTGAGAACTCCTTTAACTTGGGGGGTAACAATTTTGTCGGGAAGCCATTGCTGTAATTTTTCATACAGGGCATCAGGTTTGATTGGTTTACTTAAATAGGCGTCCATACCTGCGGCAATACATTTTTCTTCATCGCCACGCATTGCATTAGCCGTGAGAGCAATTATGGGCGTTTTCGAATAGTCGTTTTGTGAGGCACGAATTTTTCGTGTGGCTGCATATCCATCTAATTCAGGCATCTGACAGTCCATAAGAATTAGATCAAAAGCTTCTGCATCCAGGGCTTTAATCGCAAGATTACCATCCTCGACAATGACGGGTTCAATTCCACATTTTCGCAATAAGGCACCAATGACTTTCTGATTGACAGAGTTATCTTCGGCTACAAGCACACGGGCATTGATTTGTTGTTGCTGGTGAATATTTTCTGATGGAACTTTTCTATCATCATAATCGGAGTGATTATTCATTACTGATACGATTGAGTCATAGAGCATGGATTGTCGAACGGGTTTGGTTAAACATTGTTGAATTATTTTTTCCTGCTCCAGAATGGATGCGTAGTCTTTATTTGCAGAGGATAAAATTATAATTCGCGGCATTGATATTGCTGGGCGCATTGCAATCTCCTGAGCAAGTTCAACGCCGTTCATTGTTGGCATCATCATGTCTGACAAAACCAGATTAAAAGACTCTCCTTTGTTGCTTGCCTGCTGAAGTAGTTTTAATGCAGCTTCGCCACTTTCTGCCATTTCATGGGGAATGCCCCAGGCTTTGAGTTGATGCGAGAGTATCTCTCGATTAGTGTTGTTGTCGTCAACAATCAGGGTTTTTATGTCTTCAGCAGAAAAGAAATGCAAAGGGTTGATGGTCTCGGTTTGGGCTTTGGATAAATTAAGGGTAAACCAGAACGTACTACCTTCTCCCTGAGAAGATAATACGCCCATATGACCGCCCATCAGTTTTGTTAATTTATGCGATATAGACAAACCCAGACCAGTACCACCATATAAACGAGTTGTTGAACCATCGGCCTGAACAAAGGATCTGAAAATAGATTTCTGGGCATTCTGTGAAATTCCAATACCTGTATCAGTGACAGTGACACGAAGTTTGATTTTATTTCCATTAATATGTTGTAAACGTGTGCGAATGATGACTTCACCCAATTCAGTGAATTTAATGGCATTACCAACCAGGTTGCTGATGATCTGACGAATTCGCATGGGATCACCGTTCACTCGGGATGGAATAGATGTGTCGATGTCGCAGGCCAATTCAAGATTTTTATCGTGTGCTCGGCTTGCAAGTAATGAAGCCGTTTCTTCAATGACATCACGCAGATCAAAGTCCACATTTTCAAGTTCCATTTTACCTGCTTCAATTTTAGAGAAATCAAGTATATCGTTAAGAAGATCAAGTAAAGATTCGCTGGAATTGTATGCAGTTTTAACAAAATCTTTTTGGGTTTTATTCAGCTCAGTATCGGCAAGCAAGCCAAGCATTCCGAGTATGCCATTCATTGGCGTACGAATTTCATGACTCATATTGGCAAGAAATTCAGATTTTGCCCGGTTGGCATTCTCGGCCTGATCTCGGGCAAGCAGGATTTCCTGTTCTGCGTGTTTTTGCTCAGTGATATCGGTTAATGTGCCTACCAGACTAACAGTCTGATCTTCAAAAAACATGGGTGCAAGACTTAATAAAACAGTTCTTTCTGTATTATCAAAATGGACAAGAACCGTTTCCTGATTAATCAATGGTTCATTCGACGATATAATACAACTGCACAATGCATTAATTGCTTCATCTCGACCAATCTGAAATAGATCTATAAAATTGTGATCAATTAATTCTTCATATTTATAACCAGTGAGTTCAAGCATCGATGGATTAATTAAGGTGAAATTGTAATTTCTATCGATAACAAATATCGCATTGGTGGCATTATCCATGACGCGTTCATGAAACTGATTGTTGATCTCTAATTGTCTGGATATCTTTTTCCGGTCTTCGATTTCATTTTTTAATGCCTGATTTGAAAACGTAAGTGCCTGAGTTCGATCTTCAATTCTTTCTTCCAGTTTTTCCTGCGTTTGTTTGAGTTCTTCGGCAATGGTTTCTCGATTTCGAATTTCTTCTCGCAGGTGAGAGATAATTGGGTTTGTCACACTGGAGAAAAAGACCCAGACACCAAGTATGATTAAAACGATTGTTACCCCTGACGCGATCAGAGCCGCGGTCACAAAGGGTGCCTTTATCTCATCGACATCAATTTCAGCGACTATCACCAGACCTAATGTTTTGACTGGTGCATAAGCCGATACAACTTCTTTTTTTGTGTAGTAATCAATTGAGTGAATATTTCCTGAATGACCACTGGCACCAAGTAAAACAGGGCGGACTTCTGGCGCACTTAATGGAATAAAGCGATCTGCGGATTCACCGTCTCTCTTGTGCATGAAAAGAATTTCGATCTCACTTTGGTTGGCGCGCGCCAATATGAGTTTGCCAGTTTCACCAAATCCACCAGTATTCGACTGTGCGTCTATGAATTGTGAGATTGTTGCGCCAGTGGCGCCTTCAGGGTGAGCATTAGTGCTATTGAGTACATCAAATCGAGCGACAGCATCGAGCAGGGCTGCCTGTGTTTCTGCAATGGTTAACAGTTTCTTTTCCTGCTCATCATGTGCCGTTGTATAGAGTAAGTGAATGGCGATCGCGGTACTGCCGACAGACACAAGGGACATCATTAACAATAAAACTGCAAACCTTCGCTTGCTTGAGATGACTTTTTTAGAGCTACTTGATAGCAGAATTGCAAGAATTAATAAAAGACTGGAAATGAGCGCAATTGAAACACCAAGAAAGTAACTATCTATATCGGTATCCAGATTTTCCGTCGCACCAATCACAGGCTGCAGCTCAACCGCTGCCATGCCTGAATAATGCATCCCGGAAATAGCCAGGCCTAAAATCATACTACTGAGCAGTCGGTGATAAGTTTGAGAGCTGGATTGTCTGGATAATGTATTAGCCGCCATTAATGCAAGGACAGAGGCAACCAGTGCAATGGCAATAGAGGCAAGTACCAAAGTGACATCAAACTGCATGGTTGCAGGCATGATCATCGCGGTCATGCCGATGTAATGCATACTGCATATACCCAGTGTCAGCATACCAGCAGATATAACCAGTCTATGAATTGATTCTAATCCTCGATTAACGAATTGAAGGGATAAATAGGAACCTAGAATTCCTGCTATCGCTGATACCGCCGTGATTACGCTGTCATACTGAATGGGCATAGATGTTTCATAAGCAAGCATGCCAATAAAATGCATCGACCATATACCTGTCCCTAGAATAATCGCGCTACCAATAAGCCAGGATTGAATTTCATGTTTTTCAAGCATCTTAATCCGATTGACCAGTATCAATGCAGCATAGGATGCAATGCAGGCAACGCCATAAGAAAGAGCAACGAGCAGAAGGTTGTACTGGCCAGACATGTAGGTTCTCTATTGTTAAAATTAATTGTAAGAATCAGCTTTGATTCATCATGAGCAATTAATCGGCAAATACTTACATATGCTGCGTTACAGTTTGTGTCCAGATAAGAAAAACTTGTAATATGAAGGGTTATAAGTCCCTGAAATTAACCCAGAAATCTATCAACATTGGACTATATATCCGACCGCAAAGACGAATATAATTAGCGTTTTGTTCAGACAAGGCAGATAGTTATGACAATAAAATCTTTCTCTCCATCGAAAAGAACCTTAATGGGGCCAGGTCCCTCGGATGTCAGTGAACGAGTGTTAAATGCACTGGCTCGTCCCACCATTGGCCACCTAGATCCTGAGTTTGTTGGCATGATGGATGAAATGAAGACTTTGCTGCAATACGCCTTCAGAACCAAAAATCAGCTTACCTTCCCGGTTTCGGCCCCAGGCTCTGCGGGTATGGAAACCTGTTTTGTCAATCTGCTTGAGCCAGGCGATAAAGCCATTGTCTGTCAGAATGGTGTGTTTGGCGGACGTATGAAAGAAAATGTTGAGCGCTGTGGTGCCACTGCTGTGATGGTTGAAGACGAATGGGGTAAAGTGGTTGATCCTGCCAAAGTCGAAGCTGCACTTAAAGCGAACCCGGATGCCAAAGTGCTGGCCTTTGTCCATGCCGAAACCTCTACTGGTGTACAGTCAGATGCGAAGACACTGACTGAATTAGCGCACAAACATGATTGTCTGGTTATTGTTGATGCCGTGACCTCACTGGGTGGAACACCACTTGAAGTCGACGACTGGGGTATTGATGCGATCTATTCTGGTACACAAAAATGTCTGTCAGCGCCTCCAGGGCTATCGCCAGTGAGTTTTAATGAGCGCGCCGCAGAAGTGATTAAAAATAGAACACATAAAGTACAGAGCTGGTTTCTGGATTTAAGTCTGGTCATGGGTTACTGGGGGGGCGGTGCGAGCCGTTCATACCATCACACTGCACCGATTAATAATCTCTATGCTTTGCACGAATCATTAGTCATTCTGCAGGAAGAAGGGATTGAAAATGCCTGGCAACGACATGCCTATTATCATCAGGCCTTAAAAGCTGGTCTTGAAGCCATGGGGATTAACTTCGTAGTTGCTGAAAAAGATCGCCTGCCCCAGCTCAATGCTGTGACCATTCCTGCAGGCGTGGATGATGCCGCAGTACGCAAAAGCCTGCTGAATGACCATAATCTGGAAATTGGTGCAGGTTTGGGTGCATTGGCGGGTAAGGTCTGGCGCATAGGCTTAATGGGGCATGCATGCAGTGAACAGAATGTGCTGTTCTGTCTGGATGCGCTGGATAAAGTCC
>Ga0224506_10001197_pt1 | contig 18858 bp, 21 predicted proteins | sample SF_Jan12_sed_USG_2_FD_169108 | JGI IMG/M metagenome (GOLD analysis project Ga0224506, IMG submission 169108) | Sediment microbial communities from San Francisco Bay, California, United States - SF_Jan12_sed_USGS_8_1 | ecosystem: Environmental > Aquatic > Marine > Sediment | place: USA... | reverse complement strand
AGTGAGTCATCTGATACAGCTCTGGTTCCCCTCCATCCTAGCCAAGACCCTCCCCCCCGCCGCCATGGGCTTCGGATGGAGGGGAACCGTCGCTGCACTTTTCAACTCGTATCAACGCAATCATTCGTTTGACATACTCTATTGAGCGGACCTGGATGCCGCCCTCAGCCCCCGTAGCGGAGGGGGGACCCGTCGGCTTATCCGATGGGGGGAACCGACGGGACTGGTTCCCTCGGGGTCCGGGGGCTGAGGGCGGCATCCAGGTCCGCTCAGAGATTTTAATCTTATTTACTCCGTTAAAATGGAGCTGCTTCCTGTTTATTAAATAAATTGACGTGAATTCATTTTTTTCGTATATTAGAAGAGCCTGTAGTGTGTTTAAAGAGTATCACTTGGGGATGTCTCCAGGTTGACAACTCCCTCAAGATTTAGTATTTTAGACCATCGCCCTTTTTTCTAAAGTATAAATCTCAGGTAAGAGGCAATGAAGACGTTTACTCCAAAAAAAGAAGAGATCGAGAAGAAATGGTGGCTGATTGATGCTGAAGGCCGGATTCTCGGGAGGTTGGCCACAGAAGTTGCGATTTTGCTTCGTGGAAAGCGGAAGCCCGATTTTGCTCCATTTTTAGATTGTGGAGATTTTGTGGTTGTCATAAACGCAGAAAAAATCAGCCTGACCGGGAAGAAATTGGAACAGAAGAAGTATTACTCTCATTCCGGTTATCCAGGGGGTTTAAAGGTCAAGACGCTTAAGGAAGTCATAGAGAACAAGCCTGAGGAAGTCATTCGGAAAGCTGTCTGGGGGATGATTCCCAAGGGGAAGCTCGGCCGGGCCGTGTACAAGAAGCTAAAGGTTTACAAGGGCCCCCATCATCCTCATGAGGCTCAGAAACCTCAGGAACACACGTTTTAGGAGGAAAGTTGAGTTTAATCCAGTATTACGGAACAGGGAAGAGAAAAACGTCGGTGGCAAGGGTCTTTCTTCGACCTGGAAAGGGCGATATCTCCTTATACGTGAATCAGAGATCCCGCCAGTTCGATGAGTATTTCAACCTGGAACGCCAGAAACATATGATCAGACAACCGCTGCGTCTGACGGAAACAGAGAACAAATTTGATATTTTTATCCGTGTGAACGGTGGGGGATTATACGGCCAGGCTGAAGCGATCCGCTTGGGTATCTCTCGGGCTTTGATCGAATTCAACAGAGAGTTAAGGACAAGCCTGAAAAGCGCGGGTCTGCTGACGCGGGATGCCAGAGCAAAAGAACGAAAGAAATACGGGTTGTTAGGCGCCAGAAAGGCCCCTCAATATCATAAGAGATAAACGGAGGATTTCTGTTGGTTTCAGTGACTATGAAAGAGCTGTTAGAAGCAGGTGTTCATTTTGGCCACCAGACAAAACGGTGGAATCCCAAAATGAAAGACTACATCTTTGGGCAGAGGAACGGGATCTATATCATCGACCTGCAGAAGACAATTAAGATTTTCAAAGAGGCCCTTAATTTCATAAGGAAGGTCGCGGAGAACGGGAAAGAAGTGCTTCTTGTCGGAACAAAAAAACAGGCCCAGGATATCATCAAAGAAAATTCCCTCAAGTGCGAGTCCAGTTATGTCAATCATCGCTGGCTGGGAGGCCTGCTGACGAACTTCGGGGTGATCAGGGGCAGTGTGGAAAAGTTGATCGAGATGGAAGAGATGAAGGAGGATGGCCGCTGGGACCTTCTGTCCAAGAAGGAACAGTCCAAACTGGAGAAGGTCTACAGGAAGCTCTCCAAGAATTTGGGAGGAATAAAGAATATGGTTGAGCTCCCTGGGTCTTTATTCGTCATAGATTCAACCAAGGAAGAAATTGCCATCAAGGAGGCGCAAAAGCTGAACATCCCGATCGTTGCCGTCGTAGACACGAACGGAGACCCGGAGGACATCGATCATCCTATACCGGGTAACGATGACGCAGTGAGAGCTATCGAGTTGTTCACCTCAAAAGTTTCTGAAGCCATAATAGAAGGCAAGAAGAAAAAAATAGAAAAGGAGCTTCAGGAAGCTAAAAAAGAAGAAACAGCCGGGACAGAAGATAAACAGCCTGCTCCGAAGGGAGAACTGGTCCCTTCAGCCCCTGATGCGAATGCTGACCAGGAAGAAGGAAAGGGTCGTGCTGAACCCGGTGAGTCGGCTTAAGGAAGGAATGTGAGATGGAGATAAAAGCAGACCTTGTCAAAGAGCTTCGTCAACGGACGGGAATCGGAGTGATGGAGTGCAAGGAGGCGCTCCAGGAGTCCAGTGGAGACATAGAAAAGGCAATCGTCCTCCTGAGAAAAAAGGGATATGCCCGGGCTCAGGGTAAAATGAGCCGGGAAACGGCTGAAGGGATCGTCGGCTCTTATATCCATCTGAATGGGAAGCTTGGAGTCCTGGTAGAGGTGAATTGCGAGTCAGACTTCGTAGCTCGCAATGAAGAGTTCAAAGAGCTGGTGAAAAACATTGCCATGCATATTGCCGCTTCCAACCCCAAATATATCTCCTCAGAGGATGTTACCCCGGAGGTAATCAAACAGGAAAAAGAGATCATTCGAGAACAATTCAAGGATTCCAAGAAGCCTCCAGAGATAATCGAGAAGATTATCCAGGGGAAGCTGGATAAGTTTTACGAGGAAGTGTGCTTATTGGAACAGCCTTACGTGAAAGACGATAAGGTTTCCGTTAAGCAGCTCATAAGTACTTATATTGCGAAGTTTGGCGAGAACATCCGAATAAAAAGGTTTGCCCGCTATGAGTTGGGCCAGGCTAATTGAAATTCGGTCATGCCAAAATTAAAACCAGCCTATAAGAGGATTCTATTAAAGCTTTCCGGTGAGTCTCTCCTCGGAAAAAACCCTTACGGTATTGACCTGGATACAGCCAAATCCATTGCTCGAGAGCTGAAAGAGGTCTATGACCTGGGTGTTGAGATTGCCATCATGATCGGTGGGGGCAACATCTTCCGCGGTGTTTCCGGAACGGAAGCAGGAATGGATAGGGCATCAGCGGACTATATGGGACTGCTGGCTACCATCATGAACGGAATCGCTCTCCAGTCCGCTCTCGAGAATGAAGGCGTTCTCACCCGTCACATTTCAGCGATCGAAATAAAAGCCGTGGCTGAGCCTTTTATCAGAAGGAGGGTGATCAGGCATATTGAGAAGGGAAGGATCATCATCTTCAGCGCGGGAATCGGAAGCCCCTTCTTCACCACTGATACTGCAGCCGCTTTGAGAGCGCTTGAGATCAAAGCTGAGGTGATCCTGAAAGCGACCAAAGTGGATGGTGTCTATTCGGCCGACCCGATGAAAGATAAAACAGCCAAAAAATTCAATTCCATAAAGTATCTCGATGTTATCAAAAAAGGCCTGAAGGTCATGGATACGACTGCAATATCGATGTGCAAGGATAACAACCTGCCGATCATAGTTTTTTGTTTGAGGGAGAAGGGAAATATCAAGAGGGCAGTTTTAGGCCAAAAGGTGGGAACGAAAGTCTATTGATCCCACCTGACTATAAGGAGGGATTTTAAAGAATAAGCTTTAAGAGGGATAAAGATGGTCAAAAACGTATTGGTAGAGCTTGAAAAAAGGATGAAGGTTTCTGTGGAGCATTTCCGCAAGGATTTGAGCAAACTGAGGACCGGCCGGGCGAATCTCAGCATTTTTGAAGACATAAAAGTCGATTACTACGGGAGTTTAACTCCTATCAACCAGGTGGCCACACTTGGAGTTCCTGACCCGACGTTGATCACAGTTCAGCCCTGGGACCCTTCGACTTTGGATGCCATCGATAAAGCGATCAGGAACGCTGATCTGGGATTAAACCCGGTCAATGACGGCAAGATGCTCAAAGTCCCCATTCCTCCCATGGACGAGGAGAGAAGGCAAGAAATGGCCAAACATATCAAAAAGTTATTAGAGGACGAGAAGACCGCGCTCCGTATCATGCGGAGAGAGAGCAAGGAGGCCATTGAGAAACTGGAAGAGGATGATGAGATAACCGAGGATGACAAATTCTGGGGTTTTGACAAACTTCAGGAAGTGACAGATGAGTATACCAAAAGGATAGAGGAACTTGCCGACGCAAAGGAAAAAGAAGTTTTAGAAGTATAAAGCCATTCCTGACATCCGCAAGAATAACCTGATCTGACAACAGGCATGGGTTCATGCCCTCCCGATTTTCGATTTCAGATTGTTTATTGCCCTTTTCAGCGGTAAGTCACGCTTAACCCAAGAAAAATCGAAGCAGTCCTTGATGGCTTAATTGTGTTGTTCAGGGTAACGTTTCTGATTGGCTCAGCTGGCCTCTTTTCTTTTCTTGAACCAGTTCTCAGTCGTTCCGAATTTGGTCCTGATGACTACTCCCCAGCCGATTATGCTCAAGCAGAACGTGAAAAGGCCTCCAAGGATGGGAATGAACGAAATGAAGCTGACAAGGACCAAGCCAACTATAACAGCCAGGAAGGGGGAAACTTTGGTCTTGCTAAAAGCGTTGATCAGGCTTTCTCCGAAGAAGTGGAAAAGAATGACACGGCCGAAGATTTTAATGACAAGTCCGATGATGATGAGGGAGAGAAGGATCGGGATGCCTATCAAGACCAAGGAAAGCAAGGTGGAGAAAATGATTAGGCCCACATAGATGATGATGCTCAATAATCCGGTACCCGCAACCGGCCAGAAGGATTTTCTGACTTGATTCGAGGCAAATGCGATCTGCCGGGGGAAGAGAGCCGTGATCAGCAGGGCGAGGAGGAAGGTGATGAAAACGGAGATGAGTTTGATGGCGATGAGGAAGGGAATGAAGGCTCCCTTCCAGCTTTCAGAGAAGAACTTGCCCAGGTCTTCAAAGCCTCTGAAGTAGACGGTGTCTCCTTCTATGGTGCATCCGATTTCTTTGGTCAGTTCTCCTCCCAGGATGAAAATATCTCCTTTGACAATAGCTGTGGATTTCAGGGTGATGTTTGAGCCAAACCCCAAAACGACATCTCCAACTTCTCCACTGATGGTGACCTCACCGCCGAAGGTGACGACGCCTTCTTTGACTTTCCCTTCGATGAGCACATTGCCGCCAAAGGAGACGATATTATTCTGAACCTCGTCTTCAGCGACGACGATATCCTCGTTGATAGTAAAACTCTGTTGGCTCTGGAGAGGGAGGACAACGGAAATTAAAAAGAGGAAGATAAATATAAAAGCTGTTTTATTTTTCATGTTTTTTCTCCAAACGCTAATTTTCTTCTTAAGGCGTAGATGGATGATATGATTAAAATAATGGTGGTGGAGATGATAATGATTTGAAGTTCGGTGCTGATGATGGATGTCAGCAAGGTCAGGCCTTTAAGGAGGAATTCTGCGAATCGCTGGAAGAATATGACCAGGAGCGATGCGAGCTTGAGTACTTTCACGAAGAGGGGAACAAGATATTTTAAGAAGTCAAACACGGCTTCCGTAAAGCTGAGGAGGAGGCTTCTGAGGTTTTGGCCGGTGACAAGAGTGAGAATGAAGAAGCACAAAACCATCGACGCGAAACCGGCAGCGAGGGTTCCCAGCCAGGCAGGGAGAGAAACCTTGGGCGGGAAGATTCTGGCCATAACCTGTTGGGTGAAATCAGGCGGGGCGTCCCAGAGGCGAAGGGATTCTGCAGCTTGGGATAAGAGCTTCCTCTCTTCCAGCGCTTTTTGGCAAATCGAACAGACCCTTAGATGACTCTCGACGTCTTTATTTTCGGAAGGAGAGAGCTCCTTTTCTATATAGAGATAGATTTGTTCAATGCTGAGGCATTTCATGGTTTATCCTCCAGCAGGTTACGAATCATTTCTTTGGCCTGGAAGACTCGATTTTTTATTGTTCCTGTCGGAAGGCCTTTTATTTCGGCGATTTCCTCGTAACTCAACTCGTTGATGTGCCTCCAGATGAACACCTCTCTTAAAGAAGCGGGAATCTTATCCAATGCTCGCTCGATCTTTTCTCTCAGCTGAGAGATTTCGAACTTCCTCACCAGGGGCTGTTCATTCGCCTGGACCTGGATGGGAGGAAGGTCTTTGTCCTGATTCTTCTGCTGGTCGAGGGAGAAAGCATCGATTTTTTTCTTTCGCCAGTAATCGATGATTGTGTTTGAAGCGATCCTGTACAGCCAGGTGCTGAATTTGAATTGAGGCTTGTAGGAGCGAAGCGATGAATATATTTTTATGAACACTTCTTGAGTGAAATCGAGGGCTAATTCACGCTCTCCGACCATACGTCCGATGTAGTTCAGAAGCGGCTGCTGATACTTCTGGATGATCATTTCAAAAGCCTCTTTTTCGCCAAGAATGGCTCTATTGACGAGATTTTTGTCTTCATCCATGGAGGACATCCTGTCCTCAAGAGGTTATACGAAAACGGAGGGATTTGGTTTTGTATTCTGGACTTTTTGGAGAACGTTCATTTTTTCTTGATCGGCTCATCCTTTATGATCTCGACATCCGGAGGGAGCCTGAGCTCGAATACACTCTGAGGAAACCTGATGTTGGTCTTGATTTGAGTGAAATGAAATTCTTGTTTGTTGCCAGCCCAGTCGAAAAAAATGGCTTTTCGGATGAGCCAGGTTCTCTCATCGATCTCCAGCAGAATATGGGTATAGTCGCTTTCCTCCCGAGGAGTCAGTTTCAGCTTCCAGGTCTTCGGGCTTTCAGACGGGAAAGCACTGAATTCGATGGTGTAGTCATCCTTCAGATTTTTCTTGCCGGACAGGAGCGACAGGATTTCTGATTCATACTTTTCCTTGGACAGGTTACTCTGGATAACCTCTTTATCCTCAGGGAAATAAAACCAGAAGACGTCTTCTTTGTAGAGAAAAATCTTCTCCTCAGGGTCTTTGTACTCCCACCTCATCCAGTCCGGTTTCTGAAAATAAAAATCTCCTTTTTCCTCTAAAGGAGTGGAAACGTTGGAGGAATAGTAGCTCTGGATAAAATTCGCCTGGAGGGAGCGGATCGAGCGGAGTTTCATTTCCACGTTGCCAACAACGTCTTCGACCGTGGTCGCCAGGCTGAACAGAGAAAGAAAAAAAACACAGAAAACGTATCTCATGATAATGGGATTATACTAAATGAAGTCAGTCTTTGTATAGATTTGCTAAAAACGAGATATTTTTGTTATAAGTGGCTTCGTGAGGCTTGGATTTTTCTTCTATCTCTTGGGTTATTTCGTCCTTCTGCTCCTTGTCAGTTTCGTTTTTTCAAAGAGGATGAAGAACCTTGAGGATTTTTTCTTCGCATCCCGCAGACTTCCTGCTCTCCTGGTTTTTTTCTCCCTTTGTGCTTCCTGGTTTGGGGCGGCAACGATTCTGGTCTCCACGGACCAAGCTTTGGACAGCGGATTGAGTTCATTCTGGGTCATGGGAGCGCCGGCGGTTATTACCGTTCTTCTTCTCGCCTTTTTTCTTGCCTGCCCGATTCGGCATCTTCCCATAGTGAGCCTGCCCGACCTCGTGGAGATGCGCTACGGACGGGCTGTCCGTCATCTGGCTTCATTGCTGATCGTCTGGTACATGGCGGTGCTGGCTGCCTCCCAGATGGTGGCCATCGGCCAGTTTTTAAAATCATTTCTTGCCCTTCCTTATATCTGGTGTCTGGTGCTGGGCACGGGCGTGGTCCTCGTTTATTCTGTTTTCGGAGGCTTTCTTTCGGTGGCGCTCACCGATGCCCTCCAGTTTATCCTCCTTGTCTCAGGTGTTGTTGGCCTGTTCTTTTTCCTGCTTGGTTCTTCTTCCCTTGGCGAGGTTTCGCTTCTTGCTTCGGAGCTGGAAAAAGCGCACTATTTCAACTTTTTCTATGACTTGAAAAGAAACCTTCTCATCGTGCTCTCCTTCACCTTGGCCTGGACAATTTCCCCGATCGCCTGGCAGAGGATTCAAGCGGCCCGGACAGATAGAGGGGCCCGCCAGGGTCTGTTCGCATCATCCGCCGCGTTTTTTCTCCTCTACTGGATCCTGGTGCTCATCGGCATGCTCTCTCTCCCCTTATTTTTCTCCCAGAAGCAGGAGGGCCCGCTCCTTTCTGTGGTTATTGCTTCTCAGACAGGAGCCTTCCTGAGCGCAGTCCTGTTCGTGGCTGTGGTGGCAGCCGTGATGTCCACCATGGATACAGCCATAAACACCGGGGCGCTGTCTTTAACCAGGGATGTCTACCAGCAGATCTTCCCTTCAAGACAGGGGAAAGAGGTCGTCCTGGCAGGCCGATTCTCGACTCTCCTGGTGGGTGGTGCGGCTTTTCTGATAGCGACCAGATTTCAGAACATCCTGAAGACCTTGGGGCTGGCTTCCGAGATCATGGCCGAGGGTCTGTTTATCCCAGGGATCGCCATGGTATTTTTGAGGAAAAGGCTTCCATTGGCCGGGTTTTTGAGTCTTTTTTTAGGCGGAGGATTTTCAGTGGTTCGTTTTTTATGCGAGCTGGATCTTCTTCCTCTGAGCTGGCCTTCCTGGCCTTATTCTGTTCCTTACGGCCTCGGATTGAGTCTTGCGGGATTCTTGGCCGGGTTTGCTGTCGAGAGATATTTAAAAAAGGGAAAATGAGCTTGAAGGTCATGATTATCAGTTTTTTATTGAACTCTCTTTAGCTGTATTGTTTCTGGCTGAGAGCCTTGGTTTCCGTTTCGGGGAAGAGGTTCCTGGATTTTTATACGGATGGCGGTTTACTGTCTCACCCGTTTTGTATATCATTATGCCGATGTCATTTTTCCCTAAGCTCCGCTGGAGCCTGATCGGTTTTTTGGGCAAGTCTGTTCTCTGGGTTTTGGGCAAATCTGTAAGGATAAAGATCATTGGGGAAGAAAGCTACAAGGAATTGAAAAGTCAAGGGAAGGCAGTGATTTTGCTCATCTGGCACGGACGGATCTTCTTTTCGACTTACTTTTTCCGCTGCAGAGGGATCATGCCCTTGATCAGCCCCAGTGAGGACGGGGAGATCGTCGCCCAGATCACGTCCAGGTGGGGATACCGGAACATAAGAGGCTCAGGCTCGCATTCTGTTTTGAGGGCCTGGGCCAGGATGAAAAGGGAGCTCCAGAAGGGCGGCGAGGTCATCATCGTTCCTGACGGCCCCAGAGGGCCTATACGGGAGTTAAAGCTGGGCGCACTGAAGCTTGCCCAGGAAACAGGAGCTGTGCTCGTGCCGTTCACCTTTTCTGCTTCGAGGAAAAAATTCTTGAATACCTGGGACCGCTTTTTGATCTTTTATCCCTTTACCCGGGTCGTTGCGGTTTTCGGGCCGCCTGTGAATGTGGCTCCGGGCTTGAAGGACGAGGAACTGGAGGTAAAGAGAGGAAAAATAGAGCGTCTCATGATCGAGCTGGATGAGAAGGCTGACCGGTTCTGCGCCTGATCCAATTTCTTGTTGTTCTCGGCAAGAAATTTATGTTATAAATATCGGCAAAAAGGAGAGGAGGATGAAGGCGAAAACATTTTTTTTGATTATTTTGTTTTTCAGTTTTTCTGTCTCCCTGTTTTCCCAGAGCGTTGAGGAGCTGATCGCCCAGGCGGATCAGTTGTATCTCGAGATGAGGGACATGGCGACAGCAGAAAAAGCCCGGGATTTGTACTTGAAGGCCAGGGATAAAGCAGAGGACAAGTACGAGCCGTTCTGGAAGCTGTCGAGGATATATTACTACATCGGCGACAACGCTCAGAGCAGTAAGGACAAGAAGATCATTTTTTCCCAGGGGATTTACTACGCGGAAAGGGCTGCGGAGCTGGAGCCGGAAAAGCCAGATGGCTACTACTGGCTCGGCGTCAATTACGGCGTCTACGGAGAAGCAAGGGGTGTGCTCAAAAGCCTCTTCCTGGTGGACGACATCAAAAGAGCGATGAACAAGGTCGTCGAACTGGAACGTTCCTATGAAGAGGGAGGTCCGGACAGAGTGCTGGGCAGGATGTATTTTAAACTGCCGGGGTTTGCCGGTGGGAGCAATGATAAATCTGCTGAGCACCTTCTGAAGTCCCTGGAATACGGTCCCAACGACCCTTTGACGCGGTATTATCTCGCCGACACTTACCTTGCCCTCAAAGAAGTCGAGAAGGCGAGGACGGAATTGGAATTCATCCTAAACCTGGAGTCGGATGACCGCTGGGTCTCTGGAGTTAACGACTGCAAGAAAGATGCCGAAGAGATGCTCAAGAAGAAGCAGTTTCAAAAGTAGAAAAAGGGATTGCCGCTTTAGAGATTATTCTGAGAAAACCTGGGCAGAAAAGACCTCGATCTGAACTCCTTTTTTCCATTCGTCTTCATCCAGCCCTGCTTTCATACAGCCGTGAGATAGATAGGTTTCCAGATCCCAATCCCACTCGACGGGAACCTGAGGAAGGAGGAGACCTTTATTTGGTCCTTTGGTGACGATGATTCCGTGCTTTCCCACTTCAATTTCTTTGAAATCTTTGATCGGTTGGGGAAGGGTTAAAACCGATATTTCGATCACGGTCTCGGGCAATTCCTCAAGAGTCATGGATTGAAAGCGGTAGTCTTGAGTGGCGGCCGCGATCGCGGCATCGCGTATGGTTTCCCACAGAGGTTTATAGGGCAGGGGGTAGCCGATGCACCCCCGAAGCTGATCATTGATTTTGAGAGTCACAAATGCGCCTCTTTTTTTCATCAGCTCTTCATCTTTGACCTTCTTCTTGAGGGTCTTTCCTGTCTTCAGATGATGTTGTATGGATTCCCGCGCTAAGTTGAGGAGGAATGTCTGCTGGTCTGTATTCAAGTTGTTTCCCATTGGTCTTTTTTTATTTAGGCCTGATGAGTTTGACCGGCAGGAGGAAAAAATTGTTTTTGTAGTCTACGACGAAGGACTTGACGGATATTTTTTTCTGCGGGTTGAGTTGAATTTTTAAGAGGAGTTTTCCGCACGCATACGGGGCTAGAATCTTGCTGATCTTTTTCTCATCCGGTCTAAAGGAATAGAATCCAAGGAGCTTGCCTTGGTAGAGATTCTCGAGCTCATGATATTTTTTGAGAGAGGGAAAAAATCCTGGCATGGAGGAAAGAATTTTCTCCACGAAGAACCTGTGGCCTCTCTTGTGGCCGATAAGGAGTCCGTCTGAATGAGCTGCAGGAGAAAGAAGGGTTAAGGTTGTGAGGGAAAGTTGAGCCTCCTGTGATAAGTAGGCGTCCATCGAAAGCCATTATAAATCAAAATAGTTGTGGCCACAACTTCTAATAGTTCCCAGTAAGATTTCCTGGTTCTCTTCCATTTTGTGTGAGTAATTTTATTAGCAAAATACACGGAAATGGCATCGCTCCCTTCAGATTTTTAACGCCATTCCCTCACCGTCCCTCCTCCACCATGGGCTTCGGATGGAGGGGAACCGGCGCCACCCTTATCAACTCATATTAAGGCAATAATGCGTGTGACATCCTCTATTGAGCGGACCTGGATGCCGCCCTCGAGCCCCCGTAGCGGAGGGGGGACCCGTCGGCTTATCCGAACGGGGGGAACCGACGGGACAGGTTCCCTCGGGGTCCGGGGGCTGAAGGCGGCATCCAGGCCACACAGAGATTGTAACCTTATTTACTGCGTTTACATGAGATCAGTTGTTCCCCTCATCAAGGAAATAGAAATTCTTCCTGCTTCCCATTATCCAGAAATTATGAATAATCCAGGGACCTGGATTATATTAATCCCAGCCAAGGAGCTAAAAACCGGATTCCTAGCCAGATGACGATCACTCCAACGATGTTGAGCCAGAAACCGAATTTCATCATTTGAGTGAGCCGGATCATCCCTGAGCCGTAGACGATGGCGTTGGGGGGAGTGGCCACAGGAAGCATAAAGGCAAAGCTGCAGCCGATCGCGCTTCCCAGGACAGGAGGAAGGGGATTGACCGAGGCCGCTTGAGAGACGGCGATGATGATCGGGATGATCATATTGGCCGACGCGGTGTTCGAAGTCAATTCTGTCAGATAGACGCTGAGGAAAATGGATAGAAAGGTGATGAGCGAGAGGGTGGCGGAGCTGCCTCCCGAGGAAATGAAAAATTTTCCGATAGCGTCAGCCAGTCCAGTCTCAAACATCTGGAACCCTAAAGACAATCCTCCTCCGAAAAGAAGGAGAGTGCCCCAGTCAATCTTTACGGCTTCTTTAAAAGACATTGTGAACTGTCCTCTTCGAAGATTGACAGGAAGGATAAAGAGGAGTCCGGCACCGATTATGGCGGCGACGGATTCAGGGAAGTGTCTCTCCAGCCAGAGAAAAAACGGAGCGTCCCGTCCCAGAACGAGTGAAATGAAACCCGGAAAGACCCAGAGAAAGACCGTGACTGAAAAGGCGGCCAGCACGTTGATTTGACCTCTGCTCAGGCCTTGGATCTTTTTTCCCTTTTCAGGCATAGCCCCGGGCTGTGCTCCTTCGGATGTTTTTCCGGCTTTGAGAGAGAACTTCATGAAAAAGAAAAGGATAAAGAACATCGGAATGAGCACCAGAAAACTGACGAGCATCCACTGGAAAAAAGTGACTCTGTAAGAGGCCAGCTTTTCGAGCATACCGATGGCGATGAGGTTGGGCGGGCTGCCGACCGGAGTGCCGATGCCTCCGATGGAGGCGGAATAAGCCAGCAGCAACAGCAAAAGCACTCCGAATGTAGAGACGCCTTTTTTCTTTTCTTGAGAACCGAGAGTATCCAGGATTCCCAGGGCAATCGGGAACATCATGGCTGTTGTCGCGGTGTTGCTGATCCACATCGAAAGGAATAAGGAGGTCAAGCCCATGGCAAACAGGATTCTGGTCTTATTGTGGGCGATGGATCTCATAGAGAGGATGGAATAAGCTAATTTTTGGTCGAGGGCGTGGACACTCATCGCCCTGGCCAGGACAAAACTTCCCAGAAAGAGCATGATGATGGGATTGGCGAAGGGGGCGAAAGCATCTCCGACCGGGGCGATTTGAAAGACCGTAATGAATACCGGTATGAGGAGAGCAGTGACAGGAATGGGGATGCACTCTGTTACCCACCAGGCAATGACCAGGAGGAAAACAGCCATGAGGCGGCTTGCTTCAGGATTTTGAGGTAAAACCGGAACCCAATACGCCAGGAGGAATAGAACCCAACCAAGGAAAAAGCCGGTGATTTTTCTTTTCTCCATGATTCAAGACTGTGCTTTCAGCGAATCCTGTCTAAGCGTAAGGAATCCAGGACGAATTGTCATGAACAAGGACTCATTATTTTTTCAACACGCTTGGAGATGTTTTTATTTGAGTTTTATTGATGCAGGGCCGCAGTTGACCTTTCATTTCTGAGGAGGATTATATTTTTTTTCATCTGAAAAAACAAGAAATAAGAGAAAAAAGGGACAGACCATTTTTTCTTTAAGAAAGGGGACAGCCCCTCCTTTTCTTAATAAAAGGACTGAAAGGGACAGTCCCCACAGAAAAATGTGCCTGTCCCTTTTTGCCGACTCCTTGACTCCGTCAGGAGATGGAATTATCATGGAAGAGGAAAAAAAGAATGGAATACATATCGCTCATTGTGGGCCCGCTGGAGACAAACTGCTACCTGGTCTACTGCCCGGAGACTCTGGAATGCGCCGTCGTTGACCCGGGAGCAGAAGCGGGCAACATCACTCACCAGATCGCGGAAAAAGAATTGAAACCCAGGCTTATTCTCAACACACACGGCCACGTCGACCACATCGGAGCCAATAGAGATATCAAAGATAAATACGACATCCCTCTTTTCATTCACTCTGCCGACAGCCCCATGCTGGAGAGCGTTCTCCAGTCTGAGATGGGAATATTTCTTGGTGCAAAAGATTCTCCCCCTGCAGACCATTTTCTGGATGATGGGGAGGAGATAAAGATCGGAAAATCTCATTTAAAAGTAATTCATACGCCTGGCCACTCCCCTGGAAGCGTGAGTTTTTTGGGGGATGGCTTCCTGCTTTCCGGAGACACGCTTTTCTTCGGAGGAGTCGGGCGGACCGACCTTCCGGGAGGCTCGTGGCAGGAGATGGCGGATTCCATTAGAAATAAAATATTAACCATGCCCGAGGAAATGATCGTTCTTCCTGGCCACGGCCCGCACACGACCGTTGGTCAAGAGAAATGGTCAAATCCTTTTATCACATGAAAAATGCTTCCCTAACGCCTGAGGCAGTCCTCCAGGTTTTCCTTGAGTTTCTTTCTGTGGAAAAAGGCCTCTCTTCGAATACCATCCAGTCTTACGCCCGTGACCTGGCGAAGCTCTTTCGGTTCTTGCAGAAAGAAAGAATATCCTGGATGAAGGCCGATGAGGAAGGACTGGTCCGTTTTATTCATCACCAGAGCCGGGCCGGTCTTTCCCCTCGTTCCATGGCCAGGCTCATCTCCTCTATCAGGTCTTTTTATAATTTTCTGGTTTTGGATGGGATGATCAAGAAAAACCCTGCTGTCAACCTCTCTTCGCCAAAAACCTGGCTGGCCCTGCCCAAGTTTTTAACGGTGAAAGAGGTTGAATCTCTCCTTGGACAGCCTGACGAGGAGAATGTCCGTGGAGTCAGGGATAAGGCCATGCTGGAGCTGCTCTATGCAACCGGTTTACGGGTGTCAGAGCTTATTGCACTGAGGGCGAAAAACGTGAACCTGGAGGATGGGTTTCTCCTCTGTGTGGGTAAAGGAGGCAAGGAGAGGATCGTACCGATCGGAGATTCGGCTGCCAGGGCTGTCCGCAAGTATCTCGAGGAAGGTCGAGATAAATTTTTAAAAGAATCAAGTGAGTATCTGTTTTTGAGCCAGAGAGGGAATGCTTTCACCCGCCAGGGATTCTGGAAGCTTCTGAAGGGATACGCCAAAAAGGCAGGCTTGGTTCAAAAGATAAGCCCTCACGTCCTGCGCCATTCTTTCGCTACCCATCTTCTGGAGAGAGGCGCGGACCTGAGGTCGGTCCAGTTGATGCTCGGGCACAGTCAAATAACCACCACCCAGGTTTATACCCATGTCAGCAGGAAGCGGCTCCGCCGGGTTTATGATAAATACCATCCTAGAGCTTAATCTAATACAGCACCGGTTCCCCTCCATCCCAGCCAAGACCCTCCAACCCTCCTTCATGGGCTTCGGATGGAGAGGAGCCGGCGCTGCACTTCTCAACTCATATTAACGCAATCATTCGTTTGATATCCTCTATTGAGCGGACCTGGATGCCGCACAGAGATTGTAACCTTATTTACTGCGTTTACATGAGATCAGGTGGTTCCCCTCATCACGGAAATAGAGATACTCGATTTTCTTTATGAAAGCTTGACTGGCTTTATCAATCCTGTTATCATAACTCATTAGTTTAAAAATTAAACTCATAAGTTTAAATAAGAAACTACAGGGTTTAAAAATGAAAAAAAAGGATCTCAAGACAGAAAGAAAACGGTACAGGAGAGAGGAGAACAAGAAGTTTATCCTGAAAGCTGCGGAGAAGGTCTTTGTCCAGAAGGGTTTCAGTCTGGCAACCATGGATGAGATCGCTAAAGAAGCTCAGTTTTCCAAGGCTACCCTGTACCAGTACTTCAAAAGCAAGAGTGAGATGTTTTTCGAGATCATTTATAAATCTTTTGAAGAAGTGCTCCAGAAGATAAAAAGAGTCCAGCAGACGGAGATGAGCACAGAAGAAAAGCTCAAGCAGGCTATCTATACCATCGGTTGCTATTATCACACCAAAAAGAATATAGCCCGAATATTCATCATGGAAAAAGCTTTGATGAGGAAGCTTCTTCATATGAGTTCAAAAGCGCAGGCCCCTCCAACCCATCATCCCCCGATTCCGGCTCGGTATAGAGGCATTCTGGACGAGATTAACAGTCTTGTGTGCGAGATTATCGAGGAGGGAGTAAAGACCGGAGAATTCAGGAAAATGGATGTTGGGCAGGCGTGCTTCATTTTGGGAGCTATGATCCGTGGTTTTTATTTTAAAGGCCCCATCCAGGATAAAAAAGAATTGAGTATCCAGGAGAGCGCCGATCTGCTCCATGATTTTTTCCTCCATGGGATAAAAAAATGACAGCAAAGCATAAAAGGAGATTCAGCATGAAGAAAGGAAGTACTGTTTTCTTGGTCATCCTGTTGACTTTATGGACAGCCCGGTTTTCTTTTCCCCAGGACAAGATAACCCTGACACTCGAGGAGAGTATTCGACTGGCTCTTTCCCAGAATCCGTATCATCTGGCAGCTGAAGAAAGAGTGGAAACAGCCAAGGCTCAAGTCAGAGAAGCGGCAGCGGGTTTTTTCCCGGCTCTCAACGCCCAGGGACTTCACACTCTGGATGAAAAGCTCTTTGAGCTGGAGTTTCCCGATCCCTTAACCGGTCAAACCCAGAGAATTTCTGTGGACTTCACGCGCGACTATCAGTTTTCCTTATCTCTTTCCTTACCTCTTTTCACCGGCGGCCGTTTAACCTCTGGATTTAAACAGGCTAAATACAACCTCCTTTCGTCTGAAGAAGCAGTCCGGCAGTCTGAGCACATCACCGTCTTCAATGCCAAAGCGGCTTTTTACGGCTGTCTTTTGGCGAGGGATTTTGTCAAGGTGGCTGAGGAGGCAGTCGGGGTTGCAGAAAAACATTTCAATAACGTCAAAAGGCTTTATGAAGTCGGGATGGCCTCCAAGTTTGACCTCTTGAGGTCTGAAGTGCAGGCGGCCAACCTGAAGCCTCAGTTGATAAAGGCCAGAAACAACCTGAAAATAGCCGAGCTCAGCCTGAAAACTCTCCTTGGCCTGGATCTTTCCCAGGATATCGAGATCAAAGGAGAATTGAAGTTTGAGCTAACCGAACCTGATTTGGAAGCCTGCATCTCCAAGGCCTTAGTGAAAAGACCTGAGCTCTCTCAGTTGAGCTACCAGAAAAAGATGGCTGGCGAGATGCTGAAGCTGGCGCGGGCCTCCAGACTTCCTTCTTTGGCGGTATCCGGAACCTATAATTTTTGGGCAGACAGGTTAAATTTTGAGAAAGATACCTGGCAGAACTACTATTCGGTCAACCTGGCTCTTTCGGTTCCCCTGTTCAACGGGTTCAGCACCTCTGCCAGAGTCGCTCAATCCAAAGCGGCGATCAGGGAACTGAATCTCACTACCCGGGGTTATTTGGACATGGTGGAATTCGAAGTCAGCCAGGCGCTGTTGAAGCTGAACGAAGCCAAGGAATCCCTTCTTTCCCAGGGGAAAAATGTCGAACAGGCTGAGGAAAGCTTGAGAATCGCTGAGCTCAATTTCTCAGAGGGAATGGTCACAACTCTGGATGTCAGTTCAGCTCAGGCCGCGCTGACCCAGGCCAAGACCAATTATTCTCAGGCCCTTTTTGATTATGTCATCTCCCTGGCTCAATTGGATAAAGCCATGGGAGTGGGATGGAATAATTGATAGATGAGAGGAGAAGAGATGACAACCGTGAGAGATGACTGGAGGAAAAAAATGAACAAAAGGAATATAGTCAAAATGTGTGGGATTGCGCTCCTTTTTCTTTCCTTTGCAGCTTGCCGTCAGCCAGCCGCGGATGAAGGGAAAAAAGACGAGAGCTTTGGTGCTGCTCCGGTTAAAGTTTTTAAAGTTCAAAGACAGAAGATTTCGGAGAAGCTCTTTTATACCGGAGTGATAGAAGCCTGGAATAAGATCAACCTCACACCGGACATCGGCGGGAAGATCGCCAGGATACATGTCGAGGAGGGCGATCGAGTCGAAAAGGGACAGCTTTTAGCCGAGCTGGACACACGGGCTGTTCGGCTTCAGCTGGATCAGGCTCAAGCCGCCTTGGCCGTGGCAGAGGCGAATTATAATGACGCCCAGAAGAACATGGAGAGGATGGAGCGGTTAAAAAAAGAGGACGCTGCTTCCGACCAGCAGTATGAAAAAGTCAAGCTGGCCTATGAGGCGGCTGATGCTCAGCTCAAACAGGCTCGGGCTGCTGTGAACCTGGCCCGTTACAGCCTTGATGTTTCGCTCATGAAGGCTCCTTTCAGCGGAGTCGTTGCCTCCAAGAATGCAGAAGTCGGTGATGTGATCAACCCGATGATGGGCGGATTTTCACCGACCAGCGGGGTCCTGACATTGATGGATTTTTCTCGAGTGAAGATTGAGATCGATGCGACTCAGCAGGATGTGGCCCGTATCAAAAAAGGCCAGTCCGCCCAGCTGAAGGTGACTGCCTTGCCTAACAGGATCTTCCAGGGACGGGTATCCATGGTGAATATCACCGCTGACCCGGTGTCCAAGAAATTCAGGGTGGAAGTTAACGTCGATAACCCTGACCTGGCCTTGAGGCCCAACACGTTCGGTGAAGTCAGCCTTGAAGTCAGCACGCACGAGCATGCCCTGGTCATCCCCCAGAAGGCAGTGCTGGAGAATAAATATGTCTTTCGAGTCAAAAATGATAATACCGTGGAAAGAGTCGAGCTTAACCTCGGCCTTCAGAATTCAGACAGGATCGAAGTCGTCAACGGGCTGAAAGAAGGAGACCTGGTTGTCGTGGAGGGAAACTTCGGTCTTGAGGATGGCACCCAAATAGAGATCAGAGAGGTCATAGAATGAAAATACCAGAAATAGCTGTAAAGCGAAAGGTCTCAACGGCCATGCTGGCCATGATACTGGTCGTGCTGGGATTCATCGCCTTCGCCAGTCTTGGCCTGGATTTTTTCCCGGACATCGAGTTTCCCACGGTCTCCGTGGTCACCACTTACTCCGGCGCTTCGTCCGAGGATATCGAGAACACCATCACCAGGCCTCTCGAACAGATCATCAACACCATCAGCCGGGTCAAGGAGGTGGATTCGATGACGACCGAGGGAGCATCGGTGATCATGGTCGAGTTCGAATGGGGGACAAACCTCGATTTCGGTGCTCAGGATATCAGA
>Ga0224506_10001196_pt1 | contig 18873 bp, 11 predicted proteins | sample SF_Jan12_sed_USG_2_FD_169108 | JGI IMG/M metagenome (GOLD analysis project Ga0224506, IMG submission 169108) | Sediment microbial communities from San Francisco Bay, California, United States - SF_Jan12_sed_USGS_8_1 | ecosystem: Environmental > Aquatic > Marine > Sediment | place: USA... | reverse complement strand
CTTATCCCCCCATTCATCAATTCTTTTTTTATTTAGTGGATCTAATTTCAAAGCCACACGATTGTACGTTTCATTTAATCCCTCAATCAAATGATCTTCTTTTTCGCTATCACTATTTTTTAGCACCTTAATAGTAGTATCAATACCATATAATTTTTGAGCAACATCAGCTTGTTGAACAACTTTTTTATCATAGCTACGATTATTCTCTGCAATTTCCGAAAGATACCTACCACGTTTGGGGGGTATTACAAAAATTTTCTCAGACATCTCATCAGTAATCTCAAAGGTAGATTTCAAACTAACACCCGTTTTCTCAACTATTTTATCTATTAAAGATTTGTATAAAGAATTAGTGCCAGGGTCATTAAATTGAGAAGCAATCGTTCCGTATACAGGCATATCATCAATAGTGGTTTCCCAAAGATTATGATTTCGCTGGTATTGCTTTTTAACATCTCGTAATGCATCTAACGCACCTCGCTTATCAAATTTATTAAGTGCTATTACATCTGCAAAATCAAGCATGTCAATTTTCTCTAATTGTGTGGCGGCACCATACTCTGGAGTCATAACATAAAGCGATACATCAGAATGATCTAAAATTTCAGTATCCGACTGCCCAATGCCTGAGGTTTCTAATATGATGAAATCAAATTCTGCGGCTTTTAGAATTTGCAATGCTTCATTTACATGTTTAGACAATGCTAGGTTAGATTGCCGAGTAGCTAAAGAACGCATGTATACTCTCGAGTTATTAATAGAATTCATTCGAATTCGATCTCCTAATAACGCACCACCTGTTTTACGCTTCGAGGGGTCAACAGATACAATTGCTATCGATGCTTCTTTAAAATCTACTAAAAATCGTCTTACTAACTCATCTACTAACGATGATTTACCTGAACCTCCAGTACCAGTTATACCTAATATAGGTGTGTTTACTGTAGATGCTTTTTTATGTATTTCACTTAAAATAATTTCAGATGCGATAGGGAAATTTTCAGCTCCTGATATTGTTCTTGCTATAGCATTTATGTTTTTCTTCCCAATCAATGCCACCTCATCGCATAAGTTATCACCTGTTGGAAAATCACTTTTTTTAACCATATCATTAATCATACCTTGTAGCCCCATAGATCGACCATCATCGGGAGTGTATATTCGAGTAATGCCATATTTCATTAAGTCTTGAATTTCACCGGGAAGTATAACCCCTCCTCCTCCTCCAAATATTTTAATATGACCTGCTTCCTTTTTCTGTAATAGGTCGTACATGTACTTGAAATATTCATTATGCCCACCTTGATAAGAAGTCATTGCAATAGCTTGTACATCTTCCTGAATAGCACAATTAACCACCTCTTCTACACTTCGGTCATGCCCTAGATGAATTACTTCACAACCTGTGGATTGAATAATCCTACGCATAATGTTTATAGACGCATCGTGTCCATCGAAAAGTGAAGCAGCGGTAACAATTCTAACTTTATTTTTTGGTCGATAAGGAACTTCCTGTTGCATATATATCAAATAACTGTTAAAAAAATATAGGGCGAAATTAACCAAAAAGAGCGGGATAGCCTAACAATTTTTCACCCTCAAGACCTTGAAAAATTAAGAAAAGTAAAGTGATTTTAAATTAACAAATCATAGTTAATAATATTTATATCTCAATTTTTACATTGCTTTAATCAGCGTTTTTTAGTATCATAGCAATCGGTACGTTGGCTAATAAACATTATGATATTTATATATAATTCAGTAAAAACATTGCTGAAAAACAAACTATTGATATACAGAATATTGAGTTACTCTATACTCTGTGTAATTATTCATCACGGTAGTTATGCTCAAAAAAGCGGACATCTTCCTATAGATTTTTACGATAATAAAAATGGATTATCGCAAGGCACTATCAATTGCATTATCCAAGATAAATACGGGTATATGTGGTTTGGCACACAAGATGGCCTAAATAAATTTGACGGCACAAACTTTACTGTTTTTAAAAACGATATTGACGATCCCAATAGTATTAGTGATAACTATATTACAGATATCGCAGAAGATAGTGAAGGAAATTTATGGGTAGGAACAAGAAGTGGTGGGATAAATCGATATGACATTAATTCTGGAATTTTTAAATCCTTTAAGAATAGTAAAAACAACTCCCAATCCTTGAGCCATAATTGGGTTACATCTGTAAAAATAAGCCCTAATAACATGCTGTGGATTGGCACTTTTGGAGGAGGCCTAAATCATTTAAACCCAAAAACTGGTCTAATTAAAAACTATACTCATATTGTTGATAATAATTTTTCCCTCTCCGATGATTTCATCAATACCTTATACCTTGATAAATCTAATAACCTATGGATAGGCACTAAAAAAGGACTCAATAAACTTGATGAGTCTACACAAAATTTTATAACCTATAAAAACAATAAGAATGAAAATAACTCTTTAAATAATGACGATATAACCTCTATCTGGCAAGACAGCAATCTTCATCTTTGGGTAGGAACAAACGGGGGAGGGCTATCCAAAATGACCAGTAATAACTCTTTTGAGAGTAATAAAACGAATGAAAGAAATCAAAATTCAATCAGCAATAATGCCGTGTCAGCACTTCACGATGCTGGGGACAATAAAATATGGGTGGGAACAGATGGAGGTGGTTTGAATTATTTTGACCCGGAAACAAATATTTTTATTCAATACAAATTAAATTTCACCCAAGTAAAAGCTATTTTCAGGGATAATGAAGATAATGTTTGGGTGGGACTAAGAGGCGGCTTAAATAGAATCGGGCATCAAAATTCTAAATTTACATTATACAGCCAAGACAATAAAGGGAAATTGATTTCCGAAAATGGAGACATTCATGCATTATGTGAAGATTATGAAGGTTTTATATGGGTAGGTTCGTCAGTAAGTGGACTCAAAAAAATTAACAGAAAAACACTTGAGGTTAAAAAATATAATCACACTAACAATCCAAAATCTATAAGTAATGATGTTATTAGGTTCTTGTTTATCGATCGTAATAAAACCATGTGGGTAAGTACTGCAAAAGGACTGAATCAATACAACAAAGAAACTGATAGTTTTACAGAACACTTACCCAATAAAGACAACCCTAATAGCATAAGCTCTGAGATCGTAGGTCAAATTATTGAAGATTCAAAAAACAATCTTTGGATTTGCACTAATAATGGACTAAATGTTTTTGATCAAAAAACTGGAAAATTCAGAGTATTAAATCACTCAGAAACCAATAGTAACAGTCTCCATTCTAACAACGTTTCCACAGTAATGGAGGATCAAGATGGCATTTTTTGGATTGGATTTGTTTCCGAAGGGCTGGATAGTTATGACCCAAAAACAGGTGATTTCACCCATTATGGTCATGAAGATGATAACCAAAATAGCTTGTCAAACGAACGAATAACACACATTCATGATGATAGAAGAGGCAATATATGGATAGCGACCTACGGAGGAGGTTTAGATAAATTTAACAAAAAAACAAAAACCTTCACACACTATAACGAGAAACAAGGGTTAGCCAATATCGCATTATACTGTGTATTAGAAGACGAAGAAAATAACTTGTGGATGAGTCACAACGAAGGTGTATCTAAGTTTGATGTATCTAAAGAAACCTTTAACAACTACCTTGAAGGAGTAGAGTTTAACGGACGAGCATTTTATCAAAGTGATCTTGGAGAAATATTTATAGCCTCTTTTGATGTGGTCAGTTTTTTTCCTAAAAACATTACAAACAATAATACTGTTCCTATTGTACATATTAATGAATTCAGGTTATTCAATGAAGTAATCACCCCTTTGAATAATGGAAATATTCTAAATAAAGTGACCGAAGAAATAGACACTATTACATTAAAATATAATGAAAATTTCTTCTCTTTCGGATTTGTATCATTAAACTTCTCGAATTCTGAAAATAATCAATTCAAGTATAAACTAGAAAACTTTGATGATGACTGGAATAATGCTTTAGATTACAGTCATGCTAATTACACGAATGTTCCTCCTGGAAATTACACTTTTAAGGTAATAGGCTCCAATAACGGTCAACTTTGGAACGAAGTCGGTGATACAATTTACGTTCACATCCTTTCTCCCTGGTGGGACACCTTGCTTTTTAAAATATTTACTTTCACAATTATCATTTCACTACTTATAATTATATACCGAACAAGACTATACAACATTCGAAAACAAAAAAGAGATTTAGAAAGGCTTGTAGGACTAAGGACAAAGGAAGTTCTGAGCCACCAAGAAGAAATTATTTCGCAAAAAGAAAACATTTCAAAGCAAAACAAAGAACTTATTGCTTTAAATGAAGAAAAAAACAACCTTATACAAATGGTGTCTCATGATCTTCGCAGTCCATTAAATCAAGTAAAAGGACTTACTTCTATAATCAAAATCATTAATCCTGATCTCAATAAAGAAACAAACGACTCAATCAATCTAATAAATGATCTTGTTGACCGACAGCGAATTATGATTGGAAAAGTACTTGACACAAAAGCTATTGATAGCCACCAAGCCAACCTTCAGTTAACTATTCTTCAAACAAATAAAATATTATTAGAAGTCATAAATACAATAAAAAAAGTAGCATCAAATAAAAACATTACCATTACACAGGAATTATATAACGAAAATTTATGTATTAAAGCTGATGAAAATTATCTTATACAGGTGCTGGAGAACATTCTTTACAATGCTGTGAAATTTTCTCCTCTAAATAAGACCATCACTATTTCGACATACAAATTAAGTAACAGAGCCGTAATAAGTATAAAGGATGAAGGGCCTGGCATAAACCCTAGAGATATGAAATTATTATTTGAGCCATTCACCAAACTAAGTGCAAAACCAACTGGCAATGAAGATTCATCAGGCTTGGGCTTATCAATAGCTAAAAAATATATGGATATGATGAATGGGAAAATAAAATGCGAAAGTGAAGTTGGAAAAGGTGCTAACTTTACTCTTGAATTTGATGCCGAAGAGTGCTGATATTTTGTTTAAATTTAATAACATACTGCCTATTAATTTAGAAACAGCTTTAATTTTCTCATCTTATCTTTATTGATTTTCGAATCAACATTCTCTAAAACACTATTTTTTTCTTTCTCTGTCAACCTCCAATTTAATGATGCTCTATCTGTCGTTTTTAAATTTAATTCAGGGTCATACTCTATGATGAGATGTTCTAAATCCCCTTTAAACCAAGACCGAGCATGTTGAATTTGCGAATCATTATTTATGTTTTGTAAATTCTCAAAATTACTGTAAATACCACTAATTGGTGTTGTAAACATCTCTAGTATTGACACCCCTCTATTCTGATTTATGTGGAATTCTTTTTTTGAATCACGTATAGAAAGAATTAATACTCCTGAAGTATTTTCACTTATCCAATTGTTGAAAACATAAAGAAACCTAACTGCGTCATTAATTCCGAAATTATCAGCAATACCTGCATCCATAATTTCAATGGGAGGACTACTAGGCAATGATAGATTAGGCGTAATAAAAGGAAAAGCAGCATTCATTCGAAGAGCACTATAAAATGAAAGATTACCACTCCCTTGTCGATAAAAAAAACGTGAAAAATCTATTCCATACCAATTTTCATATATTGGGTCAGCAGCCATATAAGAAACATTTTGAGCACTAATAAACAGCTTTCTCCCATCATTCATAATTGTAGGCGCCATAATAAGCAAGGGTATTTTTGCCTCATACTCTGGCATTTTATATTCAGCTATTGATTTATTAAGTAAACCCGCTGTGTTCATATCTAACTGTTTCTCAAAAGCGTAGCCCCTATCCTTCAAATAACTAAATCCCAAATAATCATGCTTTATTCCGCCAATGAAAAAATCATTCACCAACAAGCTAAATACAATAGCATTTAGATTATCTTTTGCTATATTTCTTGTATGCGAGAAATCATAAGGAGAAACACTAAGACTATCTGTATTTTCTCTTAAAATAAGTTCTCTAAAATAGGAGGCTCCTATCATCCCTCCCGAAGCGCCTGTCATTAAAGAAGTATGCTTCATTAACTTCCCATTTGTAATACTATCCGCTCGTTGTAATACGGTCAATGTCCATAATGCTGCTCGTTGCCCTCCCCCACTCGCACAGGTCAACACCATTTTTGGTTTTCCCTGCCCCATATAATTGGCCTTCCAATTATTAAGAATATTCAATGTGTTTTCTATGTCTAATTGTATGTTTTCTTCGTTGTTCGATTTTTTAATTGCACTAAGAGTATAGTCTACTCTTTCGATTTCATAATCTAATCCATAAACTTGATATTCTCTAGAAAACATATTGTTCCTAGACATGACATTTAATGCCAACAAAATAATGATAAACACTGTAATTGACCATCGCCCAAACCAATATGAAAATGCCCCAGCAAACATCAACAACATAGTAAAGAACAAGAACAAACTTGCGGCTGCAGGAATTTGAAAATATGCATTATGTCTAAATAGCCCTAACACCAACAATAGAATAAAAATCAAAAATTCAATAATCACCAAGTTGAAATGGTTTTGGTCAAAAACTTGTAGAATAGTTGCTCTGTCATAAAACCCTTTATCTTTTGTTACTTTGGCAATCTTAAGACTGGGTTTGGTATAATAATCTACTCGAACTTGTTCCCTTTTAGCGATATTAAGTTTTTTCATTGCTCCTACTCTGGTAAGAGGAAGACTATGTTTTAACTTTTCATCGACTTTACAAATCACATACTTAAAAATGTTCTTGTTGGTGAAAAGAAAATAAACATAAAAAGCAGTAGACATTATTATATACCCAACAAACAACCCAAACAACAACATAGCTACCTCGGAAGCAGCTATTCCTTTATTGTAAAATTGGTATTTAACAATATGAACAGTATATACAATAAAAAAAACTATAGGAATAATATTGTTGTTTATGCTAAACGTTGTAAATGGTTTAGTAATAGTACCAATAAAAGTGAAACGATGACCGTCAATAATATAACTAGTTATATGGTAGGCAGTAGTAAAACCAGCTAGCGTAGCTCCTATCCATAAAAAACTCATAAAATCAACCTTGTTCAAGTACTCGGGATCAAGAAAAAGGTAGGGCATACCTAGAAGCTTTCCGAAATTACCAGTAACAATCATAAAAAGCACTATCCATAAAAGAAGGAGTACCTGATTGTTTTTTATATGATGAAATAATAGCCTAATGGGCAGCCAGTAGAAAAAATTTATAGCTAGCTGTTTTACTTTATTCATCATGTACGTTTACTTCCTGAATATAATTCGTATTCTAATAATCGCGCATCTATTTTTCCATTATAAAACTCAACTCTTCTTTTCGCTTTTAAGCCTATTTTTTTTGCGAGATTTAGATTTCCCGTAAATACATATCCTTTATGCCCAGAACATCTTTTTTTGAAAAAATCACCTATTTCTGTATAAACACCTTCCAGCTCCTTTTCGTCACCTAATCGCTCCCCATACTCTGGATTTAAAAAAACCACACCACCATCGTCAGGAATTAAAGTGTCTCTGAAATCACATTTTTCAAACGTAATGAGGTGCTCCACTCCTGCATTCCGTGCATTGGTTCGAGCAGCACTTAATGCCTCTGGACTTAAGTCGGATGCAATAATATCAAAAGGAAGTCTATCCACTTCAATTACATTTTCTTGTGCTTGTTTTACTATTTTCTCCCAATACAAATAATTATATCCTACAATATGCATAAACCCGAAGTTTTCACGCATTAAGCCTGGTGGTTTTTCTATTGCCATCAATGCCGCCTCAATAGCTAAAGTCCCACTTCCACACATTGGGTTTATAAAACTTGATTTTTTATCCCAATCAGAAGCGAGTATTGTAGCAGAAGCTAAGGCTTCTAGCATGGGTGCTTTAAATGGTATTTTTCTGTAGTTATGTTTGGCAATAGTCTCACCCGAAGTGTCAATGTAAATATTACAATTATCTAACTGCCAATGTAAAAAAATTACGGTTTGTGAGCTGTCTGGGCCTGAATCTGGTCGCCTATCAAATTTTTCCATGTACCGATCAGCTATTCCGTCCTTCACTCTCAAATTGGCAAATTTAGTATCACGAATAAAGTCATTTTTTACATATGACTGAATACTTACATAGCCATCGGATTTGATATACTCCTCCCAAGGAAATTTTTTTACTGCCTTATAGAGGTCGTCAGGGTGAACTGCTTTAAAAGAATGTATCTGATAAAGAACCTTAGACCCTGTTCTTAGGTGTAAATTCAATTTCATAGCATCATTAAAAGTGCCAATTATTTGCACTCCCATACGATCTGTTTTATGAACTTTAAAACCAAGATGCTCTACCTCTTTTGCAAGATGAACATTTATTCTTGGAGGACAAGTAATGACAATTTTAGAAGTGGATTCCATTCAATAATATTTATGCAATGAAATTAAAACATTTTTTTTGGCAAAAGGCAAAGGAAGAAGGGAAATCGCATTTAAATTTTCAAATGTTTGAAAATTTAAAACCATCACTAAACAAAAAAAAATTCTGTTAAACGGAATATTAATCCTAAAAGGACTTGACAACTATTTTTATTGATAAAAGCAAGATGTAGATTAGTTCACTTTTTCACTAATTTTTTTTTCTATATAAGTGACTGCCTGACTAATTGTTTGCATATATTCTGCATCTTCATCAGGAATTTTAATTTTGAAACCTTGTTCAAACTCCATTACAAGTTCCGCATAATCAAGCGAATCTATCCCCAAATCTTTGACGAAATTAGCATCAATTGTCACTTCTGTTTCTGCTATACCTAGTTTGTCAACAAGTATTTGGGTAATCGTCTTTTGGATATCTTCCATTTGCATTTTTTTATATGATGTAAATCTAAAAAATTAAAATTAAAATCTTAGAGAAAACTCTGTTCCTTCGTCTATTTTAGTTTTCACTCCTAACACTCCTTGATGTTGACGCATAATTTGCCTCGATAAACTTAACCCAATCCCTGAACCATTCTTTTTAGTAGTGAAAAATGGAATAAAAATCTTTTCAAGTGCTTCCTCGTCTATCCCATTACCATTATCTTTTACGGTAATAACTGGCCGGTTTTTATCATTATAGTATGCTCGAATACTCACTATGCGGTCTTCTTGCTCGTCAAATGATTGAATTGCATTTTTTATCAAATTTATCATCACCTGCTCAATTTGAGATTTATCAGCTTGTATAATCATATATTCCGAATCTACGTCAAGTGTAAGCGTTACTTCTGCTTCTTTTGCTTCTTTTTTATGTAACACTACTAAATCAACCAGCAATTCATTTACATTTACCTCTGTTATTACAGGCTTTGGGATGTGTGTAAGATTTCTAAAATCTTGAACGAATCGAATTAGACCAACACTACGTCTTTGAATAGTTTTTACAGCTAAGTGTAATTCTTCAATAGCATCATTCGAGATTTGGTTTATTTCTAGATTGTTGTTTAACTGTAGCCTTAATTCTTCTTCTACAGTACCTGCAAGAGACGAAATAGGTGTAACAGAATTCATTATTTCATGTGTAAGTACTCTCACCAAATTTTGCCAGGCTTCCATTTCCTTTTCTTCCAATTCATTCTGAATATTTTGTAATGACACTAACTTATATTGTTCATCTCGTAACGTAAGTTCAATTGCATATACTGCAAGTTGTACAATGTCATCATTAACATTAACCTTTATTAAATCATGTCCTCCCGTTTTTAATCTCAAAAATGAATCTACCAAATGGTCGCTAATACTACTTAAGTCTTTAATGTTTTTCACATACGGTGTCTTTAATAATTTCCGAGCTGCCGTATTCATCATTTGTATTTTTCCAGAATCATCAAATGTAACCAATCCTATCCCAACGTGTTGAACAATATTTTTTAAATATTGAAAATCTGCTTCTTTTTCTTTCCTAACATCTTTTAACCGTTCCAGCACCTTATTAAATTCATCATACAATTGCTCCACATAAGTATTAGGGGTTTTAGTTGAGTGAGAATACGATAAGTCATCATATTGAATAGAGTTTAAAAATTGCATCACTTCAGTATTGGTTTTATTCATATACTTAATTAGTGCCAACACCTGCATAACCAATAATGCTAAAACAAGAAGTTTTGTTATAATAAACTCATCTTTATAAAGTACGTGCGCTAATAATAAACAGGTAACCGTTAATAATAATACACGAGCTATTATTGTTTTATTGATATTCTTAAAGTCCATGCTTCTCCAGTCTTCTATATAGCGAAGCACGAGTCAACCCAAGTTCTTTTGCCGCTTTTGAAATATTTCCTCCATGCATATTAATGGCACGCTGTATAACACCTCTCTCTACTTCGTCTAAATTAAAACTATTTGTTACCACATCTCCTGAATTTTCTTGCTTTTGTGTTAGAAAAAAGAAATCTTCTGGTCGTAACACCTTAGAATCAGTCATAATAATAGCTCGCTCTAACGCATGTTGTAACTCTCTTATATTTCCTGGCCAGTGATACTTTTGAAGCCTTATAATTGCATCTTGGGAGATGTCTTCAATATCTTTTCTGTATTTTTTTACATACATACTCATGAAATGTTTTGCTAATAATGGAATATCTTCCAAACGCTCACGTAACGAAGGCAAATGTATTTCAACGGTATTAATTCGATAGATTAAATCCTGCCGAAATTGATTTTCTTTCACCATTTCTTCCAACGGCATATTGGTAGCACAAATTAACCTAATATCAATGTTTTTAGCCACATTATCCCCTATGCGCGTAACCTGCCTGTTTTGTAATACGGTAAGTAATTTAGATTGCAAAGGCTGATTTAAATTCCCTATTTCATCTAAAAATAACGTTCCCTTATTGGCTACTTCAAACCGCCCAGCTCTATCTTCTTTTGCATCTGTAAAAGACCCTTTCCGATGCCCGAACAGTTCGCTTTCAAAAAGCGTTTCAGTAATAGCTCCCATATCTACACTCACAAATACCTTGTCCTTTCTCGAAGATCGTTGATGAAGTGCTCTTGCCACCAACTCTTTTCCCGTTCCGTTTTCACCTAAAATCAATACATTCGCATCCGTTTTAGCTACTTTTTCTATCAGTTTAAACACCTCATTTATTTGGTGACTCGTGCCGATAATATCCTTAAAAGGTTGATTCATATCTTCCTCTAACTGCTTTTTCGCCTTCTTTAATTCATCAACTTCCTTGTATGATTTTCTAAGTTTTACCGCAGTAGATATTGTGGCAATTAGTTTTTCGTTTTGCCATGGTTTAAGAACAAAATCCGTTGCCCCTTCTTTTAATGCTCTAACAGCCATTTCTACATCTCCAAATGCAGTAATCATAATCACCACAGCCTGAGGATCTTTTTCCACAATTTGACTTAGCCAAAAATAACCTTCTTTCCCACTTGTGATATCCTTACTAAAATTCATGTCTAACAAAATCACATCGTAAGTGTCATTATTAAGAAGAAAAGGGATTTTTTTAGGATTTTTCTCTATAATCACCTGATGCGCATGCTTTTTAAGTAATAGCTTTGCTGCCAATAACACATCTTCGTCATCATCTATAATTAATATTTTGCCAAGATTTTTTTCCTCTTCCATTTTATTTAGGTTGGTTAATGCTATTCACTACTACAAAATCGTGCCAAGTGTTCAATTTAGCACACATTGCATTTTTCAAAACTACAACTGTCCTATAATGTACGAAAATGTAACGAAATCGGACATCTTTTCCCAATTAATATTTAACATTAAATTTCATTAGACAAACACATCACCTTTAGACAAATCCTTATATTTGTTTTTCAAAAACAGAATAATGAAGTATATCATCAGCTTTTTTCTACGATTTGTTCCTCGGAAGGTATTGCAATTGTTTAGTGACAAAGTGCTAAAAGTGATGGCCATTTTTTACAGAGGCAACAATGTGTTTTGTCCTATTGAAGGAAAAGGGTATCGCAAATTTTTGCCTTACGGACGCATAAACCCTAGAGAAAATGCTTTATGCCCTGGCTCTCTCTCTCTAGAACGACACCGTTTGCTATGGCTATATTTTAACCAAAAAACGAATTTCTTTAAAACAAAACTCAAAATGCTCCATGTAGCTCCTGAGGTCTGTTTTATGAAACCATTCGAACAACAACATGGAAATGGATACATTACAGGTGATATAGAATCGCCATTAGCAAAAATAAAAATGGATGTACACAACATTCCTTTTAAAGATAATTCCTTCGATGTGGCAATGTGCAACCATGTAATGGAACACGTAAACGATGATACAAAAGCGATGAAAGAGTTCTATCGTGTCCTTAAACCAGGTGGATGGGCTATTTTTCAAGTTCCCTTTTTTCACCCCATCCCTGACTCAACCTTTGAAGATGCTTCTATTATTACACCAAAGGAAAGAGAAAAAGTATATGGACAAGACGATCATGTTCGCCTATATGGTAAAGACTATGCCAATCGTTTGAGACAAGCTGGATTTAAAGTAACTGAAGATGATTTCGTGATGCAGTTACCTGACGAAGAGGTGAAAAAATACGCCTTACCAAATGAAGAAGTCATCTTTTTTTGCGAAAAAAAATTGTGACATTAATTTCAAATGAGCTAATCCTTATAACTCAATAAAAGTTTGTTTATCCCATCAATGGAGTGATACTTATCTATAAATTTAGGCTTTACACACAGTCTTACGATCAATCTTTTTTCGTATGTTTATGTTTAATCGTTTTCACAGAACAATGAACATCCCTAAGACATGCATAAAAAATTAATTCTTCTATTACTTATTTGCAATGCGATAAATGTAAATGCATCGCAAGTGGATACGCTACTTGTAGCTAGTAAATCCATGAATAAATCAATTCCTAACATCGTTATTGTGCCCGATAGTTATTCCAATAATAAAGTGGGATTTCCTGTAGTATATTTACTCCATGGGGCTGATGGAAATTACACAAATTGGCTCTCAAAAGTACCCGACATAAAAAAATATTCAGATCAATACAACATTATAATTGTTTGTCCAGATGGAGGACATAATAGTTGGTATTTTGATAGTCCTATCAATCCCCAAATGAAATACGAAACATACCTCGCAAAAGAACTTATTGAAAAGGTAGATGAAAATTATAACACCATAGACAATCGAACGGGTCGTGCAATAACAGGACTAAGTATGGGAGGGCATGGTGCATTCTATCTTGCGTTTAAACATCAGGACATCTGGGGAGCAGCCGGAAGCATGAGTGGAGGGGTAGATCTTCGTCCATTCCCCGCCAATTGGGATATTTCCAAACAACTAGGTGATTATTCAAAACACCCTAGTAACTGGGAGGAAAACAGCATCATAAACCTCGTCTACTTATTAAAAGGAGATAATTTAAAACTTATTTTTGATTGTGGTACAAATGATTTTTTTTATGAAGTAAACAAACAACTACATCAAAAATTAATGAACAGAAATATCCCTCACGACTATACTGAACGCTCTGGCAGTCATAATTGGGCGTTTTGGTCAAATTCTATAAAATATCAAGTTCTATATTTCGATATTTATTTTAACGAACAAAAAAAATCCAACAAACATTAAAAATTTGTGATTTTATAACGTATTAGAATTACTAAACCAACAAATATGAAATCGACCTACTTTATTCTATTAGCTTTAGTTATTTATCTTGTCTCTTGTACATCAGCACAAAAAGATAGAATATCGATTGACGGGTTAAAACAACCCGTTGAAATACTTAGAGATAAATGGGGCATTAACCACATCTACGCTAAAAATCAACACGACCTCTTTTTTGCACAAGGATATGCTGCGGCTAAAGACCGTCTTTTTCAATTCGAAATTTGGAGGCGACAGGCTACAGGAACTGTTGCCGAAATTTTAGGGGAAAGAGAATTAAAAAGAGACATTGGGACTCGTCTTTTCCAATTCCGAGGCAATATGACTGAAGAAATGAATCATTACCATAAAGATGGTGTTGAAATCATTACTGCGTATACCGAAGGCGTGAATGCCTATATAGAGGAAATATTAAGCACTCCAGATCAACTTCCTATCGAATTTAAGATGCTAAATATCACTCCTGAAAAATGGACTCCTGAAGTGGTTATTTCAAGACATCAAGGTCTATTAGGGAATATTGGTGCTGAACTACAAATTGGTCGTGCAGTCGCAAAAATAGGAGAAGAAACCGTTAAAGACCTCATGTGGTTTCACCCTAAAGATCCAGACATTACATTAGACCCCAACATAAAAAAAGAATTTCTATTTGACGACATTTTATCTCTCTATAATGCCTATAGAAAAACCGTGCGTTTTGAAGAAGATGATATAGATCCCAAATACAAGAGTTCTACCAACACTAAAAAGCTTCTTAGTCAAACAACGAATACCGATGATTCTCTTGCTATTGGCAGCAACAACTGGGTGGTGAGTGGAGATCGTATGACAGATGGCAATACATACATGGCCAATGATCCTCATCGAACTATTGCCGTGCCTTCTCTACGCTACATGACCCACCTAATCGCACCCGGTTGGGACGTAATTGGAGGGGGCGAACCTGAAATACCTGGCATTTCCATCGGTCACAATGCGTATGGCTCTTGGGGACTTACCGTTTTCCGTACAGATGGGGAAGACATGTACATTTATGAGTTGAATCCCAACAACCCCAATCAATATAAATACCATGATAAATGGGTAGATATGCATAAAATTACTGAAACCATAAAAATAAAAGACAAAGAGGAAGTGAATGTAGACTTATTCTACACCCAACATGGCCCTGTTGCACATATTGATACTGTTCATAACATCGCTTATGCCATCCGATGTGCATGGCTCGAACCTGGAGGATCTCCTTATTTAGCCTCTTTAAGAATGGATCAAGCTAAAACTTGGGAGGAATTCCGTGAAGCATGTAATTATAGCCACATACCTGGGGAGAATATGGTTTGGGCAGACAAAAAAGGAAATATAGGATGGCAATCCGTAGGAATTGCGCCTATTCGTGAAAATTTCAGTGGGCTAGTTCCTGTTCCTGGTGATGGGAGATACGAATGGGAGGGATATTTGCCAATTATTCAAAAACCAAATACGCTAAACCCCGATAAAGGTTTTTTTGCTACTGCAAATCAAAGTGTCACACCTGATAATTATGACCATTGGAATGCCATCGGATTCTCTTGGTCAGACCCTTATCGGGGAGACCGAGTGAATGAGGTACTCGATACTGAGGAAAAGTTAACAATTGATGACATGAAAGCATTGCAAGTAGATTACCTTTCCATTCCAGCAAGAATATTAACTCCCTTCCTATCTAGCTTAACTTTCACAGAAAAGGCCGCAACGGCAAGTGAAATGTTGAAAAATTGGGACTATGTCCTAAATCCAAATTCCATAGAAGCTGCTATTTATGTGGCTTGGGAAAATCAAATAAGCATACTTGCCGCAAGTAAATTTATTCCAGAAGATGCAAGTAAAATAATCACCTCCCTACAAATGAAAAAAATAATGGGATGGATCACCTCTCCTGATGATAGATTTGGTGACAACCCTGTTCAAGGTCGAGATCAATTTTTAACTGATGCTTTTAATAATGGCATCATTTATTTAGAAGAGTTACTGGGCGATGACATTTCTATTTGGCAATACGGACAGAAAAAATACAAGCACACCTATTTGAATCATGCCTTAGGCACATTCGCAAATCCCGAAACAAAAGCTAAATTGAATATTGGGCCACTTCCAAGAGGGGGTAATGCGTACACCCCAGGATCAACAGGAAGGAACAACCAACAAAGCAGTGGTGCTTCTTTCAGGATGATTGTAAATACAGGAGATTGGGATGCAGCCATTGCCACAAACGGACCAGGGCAATCAGGCAACCCAGAAAGTCCCTTCTACAGCAATTTATTTGAGCCGTGGGCAAAAGATCAATATTTTCCTGTTTATTATTCTAGAGAAAAGATAGAGACGGTTACTGTTAAACAAACACTATTTGAACCACATCAATAAACTGAAATTGAAAAAAAGTAGTAGAATCGATTTCATCATTTTAATTTTATCAAAAAAAACACATATGAAAAACTTATTAACCGTATTCGCATTATTTCTCGTCTTATCTTCCACATACAGTCAAGAGAAAAAAGAATTTTATCAATTAAAAAAATACAGCCTTAAAACTGAAAAACAAGAGAAAATAGTAGATGAATATCTTGAAAAAGCGTATTTGCCTGCGCTTCATCGTTTAGGCATTAACGACATAGGGGTTTTCAAGCCTATTGAAACTATCGCTGATACTGTGAGAAGCATTTATGTACTTATTCCCTATTCTTCTTTAGATAAATTTTCTATATCAGAAAAAGAACTATCCAAAGATAAGACATATCAGAAAGATGGTAAAACCTACTTAAACGCAGCACATGACAACGCCCCGTACCAACGAATAGAATCTACTTTAATGGAAGCTTTTGACAATATGCCTATACATAAAGTGCCTTCTCATACAAATAAACGAAGTGAGCGCGTTTATGAATTAAGAAGTTATGAGTCGTCAACAGAAACCCTTGGAGATAACAAAATTCACATGTTTAATGATGGGGGAGAGATATCATTATTTACTAAATTAAATTTTAATGCGGTATTCTATGCTAAAGTAATTTCTGGAGCTAAAATGCCAAACTTAATGTACATCACTAGTTTTACCGATATGGAAAGCAGAGAAGCTCATTGGAAAGCTTTTTCAGCATCACCTGAATGGGGAAAATTAAAAGTGATGAAAAAGTACTTAAACAACATGTCTGGTCTTGACAGCTATTTGCTTTACCCTACCGAATACTCTGATTATTAATTTCCAGCATTTCTACTTCAATCAATTATTATAGGAGGGACTTGCACCTCCTATAATAATCTAAATCACTTTCGAGAAAACACTTTTATACTCCCTTCGCTTATAAAGCCTACTCCATAAGCAATCAACTGTGTGAAAGAAGCGATAATGCTTAGTAGCCCTACTACCAAATTCTTGTTTTTAATGGTAGCATCAACACCTATAAGAAGCGTAAAAACACCTAGCAAAACACTTCCCGCAGAAAATAGTAAGGGCTGAAAAAAATAAGAACAGAAATACACCATTATTCCAATGGTAAACAAGGCTGGAAAAGTATGCACAAGCTTTAGTTCTTTTTTATAAAAACGGCTAATGTTTATTCTGGCCCTACCAAAAAAGTGAAGTTGTTTGAAAAATTGCATAAAATTAGTTCTTCGTTTGTGGTATACACTCGCATTTTCAATCAAACCTACTTTGAAACCATTTTCGATAATACGAATACTCAACTCAATATCTTCTCCCATTCGGGTAATTTTGTACCCTTTCGTTTTAGCATATACCTCTTTCGAAATCCCCATATTGAAGCTTCGAGGGTGAAAAGTACCTATGCTTTTTTTACTTCCTCTAATCCCTCCCGTAGTAAAAACAGAGGTCATGCTGTAACTAATTGCTTTTTGCACATTTGTGAATGATTCATGCGCCATATCTGGCCCGCCAAAAGCATCTAATTGATATTCGTTTAAATAGTTTTCAACGTTTTCAAAATAATATTCAGGAATAAGGCAATCCGAATCAAATACGATAAAATATTCTCCTTTAGCTCTTTCAAATCCAAAATTACGGCTAAATCCTTGCCCGGAATTTTCCTTATAAAAGTAAAACAACTCCAATTGGTGTTCATATTTCTTTACGATCTCATCGCATTTGTTTGAAGAGCCATCTTCAATAATTAACACTTCAAAATTAGTGTACGTTTGTTTTGTCAGGCTAGCTAATAGCTCATCTACCTCATCAGGCCGATTATAAACAGGTATAATAACGGAGTACTTGCGCATGAATTAATGATCGACACCTAATTGATCGCTCACAATATATTCATTTCGAGAAGATGAATTCATCGTGAGCATTTCGGCAAGAAAGCCTACTAAAAATAACTGCACCCCAACTACCAATGCCACCAATGCAAGAAAAAACAATGGTTGATCTGTGATTTCTCTAACCACAGGGGTTTTATAGATATAAATAGCAGATAATTTATCCCAAATTACTTTTACAGTAAAGGCAAAGCCCAATAAAAAGGAAATAGTCCCCCACATACCGAAAAAGTGCATGGGTTGTTTTTTAAATTTAGACACAAACGTGATGGATAACAAGTCTAAAAAACCATGAATGAAACGTTCTAAACCAAATTTAGTAGTGCCATATTTCCGCTCTCGATGAGTTACTTCTTTTTCGCCAATTTTAGCGAAACCATTCCATTTAGCAATCACAGGAATATAACGATGCATTTCTCCATATACACGTATGTTTTTTACCACTCTTCTATCGTAGGCTTTTAGTCCACAATTAAAATCATGTAGCTTTATTCCTGAAATCATCCGTGTTACACCGTTGAAAAATTTTGAAGGAATCGTTTTAGAAATAGGATCATGTCTCTTTTTCTTCCAACCTGACACTAGCTCATACCCTTCCTCTTTTATCATTTTATATAACGCAGGGATTTCATCTGGACTATCTTGTAAATCAGCATCCATAGTAATTACCACTTCTCCAATCGTTTTTTGAAAACCCGTATGCAATGCTGCCGACTTGCCATAATTACGATTAAATTTTATCCCTTTACAGTTAATATTATCCTTATTTATATCCGTTATCACCTGCCATGAACGATCATTACTCCCATCATCAACAAGTATCACCTCATACGTAAA
>Ga0224506_10001195_pt1 | contig 18879 bp, 15 predicted proteins | sample SF_Jan12_sed_USG_2_FD_169108 | JGI IMG/M metagenome (GOLD analysis project Ga0224506, IMG submission 169108) | Sediment microbial communities from San Francisco Bay, California, United States - SF_Jan12_sed_USGS_8_1 | ecosystem: Environmental > Aquatic > Marine > Sediment | place: USA... | reverse complement strand
ACTGCTTTCGTCATAGATACAAAAGTGGTGACGTGCATGGCCGGGTGTGTCGAGAAATTTTAACAACCGGCCATTAAAATCCAGCTCGAAGTTATCGGCCGCTTCAATAATTCGATCTTCTGCTACTGGTTTTAATTCGCCGTAATATTGTTTGAATTTTTCTTCGCCATAAACGGCAATGGTGCCTGCTGCCAGTTTAGAGGGATCGATCATGTGCCTGGCACCATACGGATGGATCACCAGTTTTGCATTTTGGCAAACCTGCATCAGTTCACCGGCACCGCCGGCATGATCGAGGTGGACGTGGGTAGGCATGATATAAGCCACATGCCCGGCATTCAGCCCGCGCTGTTCAAGCTCTGCCATAATGGCCGGCACTGATAGTGCTGTGCCGGTTTCAATGATGGCAATCTGCTCTCCCTGTTGCAGCAGGTAAACAGCGGCAACTCCCGGTGTGATGTATTCGGCATCCAGCTGAGTGATACCATGACCGAGTTTGATAGTGTTCGCTTGCATGCTGTTTTCCGGCTTTATTATTTATTTAAAAAAACGAGTGAAGGCTGCAATTTCTTCACGCGGTGTACGGTAGCTATTAACCAGTGCCTCTGTGTCTTCATAACCAAGCGCCATGCCACATAAGATAACCGTATCATCTGAGTAACCCAGGGTTTCTTTGGCAATTTTAGGGTATTCTGCCAGTGCAGCCTGCGGACAGGTTGCCAGGCCTTCTTCGATCGCTGTTAACATGATCGATTGTAAGAACATGCCGTAGTCGAGATAGGAGCCGGTTTCCATTGTCTTATCCATAAAGAACAGCAGCATCACCGGTGCATCAAACGCGCGGTAGTTTGCGGCCCACTGATCAGTCTGACGCTCTCTGTCTTCACGGGCAATTTCCAGTGTCGCGTACATTTGTAAGCCACAGGCTTTACGACGACCTTTATACGGTTCATCCCATTGCAACGGATAATACTGGTAATCCATTGTGCCTTTTTCGCCGCTGCGGAAAGTGGATTCCATTTGTTCCTGCAGTTTCTTTTTAGTCTCACCCGTTACCACCGCAACCTGCCATGGCTGACTATTAACACCTGAAGGGGCGTGACTGGCCGCAGCTAAAATGCGTTCAATTTTTTCCTGCTCTACTTCTTTATTTAAAAAGGCACGGGTTGATTTTCGTTGCTCTAAGGCTTCACTTACTAACATACTGTCTCCAATAACTTTATTGCTTATCATTTAATTTAAGGTTTATTTGCTAACTGTTCAATATCTTGCAGCGATGCCGGATCGTCAATGGTTGATGGCATCGCATATTCTTCGCCATTCATAATATGGCGCATGGTCTTTCGCAGGATTTTCCCTGAGCGGGTTTTTGGCAGGCGCTTGACCACATAAGCTTCCTTAAAACAGGCAACGGGGCCGATGTCGGTGCGTATCATCTGAACCAGTTCATTGATCAATATCTCGTCATCAATTTCAACACCGCTCTTAAGCACCACAAAACCAACCGGCAACTGACCTTTTAATTCATCATTGCGTCCAACCACCGCACATTCTGCCACAGCATTGTGCTTGCCAACCACCTCTTCCATCTCACCGGTAGAAAGCCGGTGACCGGCAATATTAATGACATCGTCAACCCGTCCCATCACAAACAGGTAACCGTCATCATCGATGTAACCACCGTCCCCGCTGACGTAATAACCGGGATAGGCTTCAAAGTAACTGGATTTTAAACGCGCAAGATCACCCCAGATATTGGTCAGACAGCTCGGTGGCATCGGCAGTTTAATCGCGATATTACCCTGTCTGTTCACTGGCAACTGTTTGCCATTTTCGTCCAGTATCTGAATATTAAAACCGGGCACCGGCACCGTGGCAGATCCGGCTTTAACCGGCATCGGTTCTATACCGCGCAGGTTGGAGGCAATGGCCCAGCCGGTTTCGGTTTGCCACCAGTGATCTATCACCGGTCGCTGTAGTTTTTCCGTTAACCACTCATAAGTTGGCGGGTCGAGTCGTTCGCCGGCAGCAAAGATGGTGGAGAGCGATGACAAATCATATTTTTTAATATACTCGCCGTCCGGATCTTCTTTTTTGATGGCACGAAAAGCGGTCGGTGCGGTGAATAACGCTTTCACTTTATATTCAGATATAACCCGCCAGAAAGCCCCCGGGTCCGGCGTCATGACCGGCTTACCTTCATATAGGATGGTGGTGCAACCTTGCAGCAGTGGCGCGTAAACAATATATGAATGCCCTACTACCCAGCCGACATCGGAGGCGGCCCAGTAAACATCTCCGGGTTCGGTATTGTAAATGGCTTTCATGCTGTACTTCATGGCCACCGCATGACCACCGTTTTCGCGCACCACGCCTTTGGGTTTGCCGGTGGTGCCGGAGGTGTAAAGGATGTACAGCAAGTCACTGCCCTTGACCGCCACGCAATCGGCGGGACTGGCTTTTTTCAGGCTGTCGCACCAGTCAAAATCTCGTCCTGCTACCATTTCCACGTGTTTTTGCGGGCGCTGAAAAATAATACAGCTTTGTGGTTTATGAGCAGCCATTTCAATAGCACTGTCGAGCAGCGCTTTGTAATTAATTTCGGTGCTTATTTCAATACCACAGGAAGCAGAGAGCACGACTTTTGGTGTGGCATCATCAATTCGTATCGCCAGCTCACGCGAAGAAAAGCCGCCGAACACCACAGAGTGAATAGCACCGAGTCGCGCGCAGGCTAACATGGCGATTACGGTTTCAGGAATCATGGGCATATACAAAATCACCCGGTCGGCTTTAACCACACCAAAATTTTTCAGCATGCCGGCACACAATGCGACTTCGTCACGCAATTGCCGGTAAGTGTAGGTTTTTTTAGTTGCGGTCACCGGCGAGTCGTAAATCAGTGCCAGCTGATCAGCGCGGCCATTATTAACGTGATAATCCAGCGCCATATAAGATGTGTTCATTTCACCGTCGGCAAACCAGTGATGAATACCGTGTTCATCCTGACTCAGAATAGTCTCTGGCTGCTTAAACCACTCAAGATCCCCGGCCTTATCTTTCCAGAATGCTTCCGGCTCATTCATTGAATAATTATATTCGTCTTGATAAGACATAGTGGCTCCTTGTTTTTATAATTTTTTAGTTTGTTAATTAATAGTAAATAAATTCATGAATTCATTTACTGAAGTACTTTCCAGTTTTTCAGCATCGAGACATAAATCCATGATCTGCTGGCTGCGGGTTTCCGGAAAACGAGTACGCAGGTTATTCAGATATTTATCTTTTAATACCGGTATGCCTTCATCACGGCGGCGGCGGTGGCCAATCGGATATTCCACTTCAACTTTATCGGTTTGCGTACCGTCTTTAAAGTGTACCTGAATGGCATTGGCAATCGAGCGCTTATCCGCTTCATGATATTCAGTTGAATATCGCTGATTTTCCACCACCTGCATTTTCTCGCGTAGCTGGTCAATGATGGCATTATTTTGATGGAAACTGTCTTCATAATTTTCCGCCACCAGATTACCAAACGCCATGGCCACAGCCACCATGTATTGCAGGCAGTGATCTCGGTCAGCAGGATTAGCCAGCGGGCCTTCTTTTGAAATAATGCGAATGGCAGACTCATGTGTGGTCAGGGTGATTTTTTCAATCTGCTCCAGCCGGTCTATAATCTGCGGATGTAACAGTGCCGCACATTCCACTGCGGTTTGCGCATGGAACTCGGCAGGGTAAGATAATTTAAACAGAATATTTTCCATGACGTAACTGTCATAACCCTGAGAAAAAGACAGTGAGTTACCGTTAAACAGCACATCATTAAAGCCCCATTGCGGCGCTGTTAATGCCGATGGCAAACCCATTTCGCCTTTCATCGCGATCATTGCTAAACGCACGGCACGGGAAGTGGCATCACCGGCTGCCCAGGATTTACGCGAACCGGCATTAGGTGTGTGACGATAAGTACGCAATGAAGAACCATCGATCCAGGCATGCGAAAGTGCATTAATAATTTGCTCACGTGTACCGCCCAGCATCTGAGTTGCCACCGCGGTTGAGGCAATTCGCACCAGCAAGACATGGTCCAGCCCGACCCGGTTAAAACTGTTTTCCAGTGCGATTACGCCCTGAATTTCATGTGCCTTGATCATCGCGACCAGTACTTCTTTCATTGTTAACGGTGCTTTGCCATTGGCAATGCGCACCCGGCTCAGATAATCAGCCACGGCCAGAATCGCACCCAGATTATCGGAAGGATGGCCCCACTCTGCCGCCAGCCAGGTATCATTAAAATCCAGCCAGCGTACGATGCAGCCGATATCCCAGGCGGCTTTGACCGGATCCAGTTCATGAGAGGTGCCGGGCACTCGCGCACCATTACGCACCGTGGTGCCTTCGACTATCGGCCCGAGATGCTTTGTGCATTCGGGAAAGCGTAAGGCCAGCAGACCACAGCCCAGCGTATCCATCAGGCAGTAACGTGCTGTGCTTAAGGCTTCTTCTGACTTAACCTGATAATTGATCACATAGTCTGCGATATCAACCAGCACCTGATCCGGATCAGGGCGTTCGTTCGTTTCAACATTAGCACTCATAAATTTTGCTCACGGTTTATTTTTAAAATGAATTATGGACGTTCTGCAATGGCGATCCAGCGTGTCGATTCAGGACCGATATAGTCGGCAGCCGGTGACACGTGAACAGACAAAAATCGGGGTGAATAATTTGGTTGGAATATCCATAAAATGGTAGGTCGATGCGTGAAAGAAATCGGCATTGCAAAACAGATTTTTTTCACGCTTCATGACTTCTTCGCAGCGCACGGAGACGGGATAAAGGTGGCTGTCTTTTGAATCTTTAGACAGTTTCTCAGACCAGACTTTAATCACCCCATTGCGCGGATCAGAATGTTTGTACACGGCATGACCAAAACCCATGATTTTTTCTTTGCGCTCAAGCATGCCGAGTATTTCAGTTTCGGCCTGCTCCGGCGTTCGCCAGTTTTCGATCATCGCCATCGCTGCTTCATTGGCACCGCCATGCAAAGGACCACGCAGTGTGCCGATGGCCGCGGTGACGCAGGAATGAATATCCGACAGCGTAGAGGCACAGACACGGGCAGCAAAAGTCGAGGCATTAAATTCGTGCTCGGCATAAAGTATCAGCGACACACTCATCACTCTTCGGTGTAATTCACTCGGCGCTTTGCCATGTAAACAATGCAAAAAGTGACCACCGGTACTCTCCTCATCGGTTTCGGTATTAATGCGCACGCCATCATGCGAATAACGGTACCAGTAAGTAATGATGGAAGGGAATACTGCCAGCATGCGGTCGGCCTGGTGCTGCTGCTCTGTAAAATTATTTTCTGTTTCCAGATTACCCAGCATCGAACAGCCGGTGCGCATCACATCCATCGGGTGTGCCGAGGCCGGTATCTGTTCCAGCACGGTTTTTAATGCCTGCGGTAATGCCCGCAGGCCTTTAAGCTTTTTAATGTAATGATCAAGCTCAGTCTGGTTAGGTAATTTTCCATACAATAATAAATAGGCGACTTCTTCAAAGCAGGCTTTGTCGGCCAGCTCGACCATGTCATAGCCACGGTAATTAAGACCGGCACCGGCCTGACCTACGGTGCAAATAGCCGTCTCTCCGGCCGACTGGCCACGTAATCCTGCATCCCCTTTCGATGTGCTGTTTGTCATAGCGTTCTCCGGTTAAGCCTTATTCTTTGGAAAAGAGTTCATCCAGTTTTTCTTCGTACTGATGATAACCAAGCGTGTCGTAAAGTTGCATACGGGTTTGCATGCTATCGACCACGTTCTGTTGTGTACCGTCATGCAGAATGTGCTGATAAACATTTAGTGCAGCCTGACTCATGGCACGGAATGCACTGAGCGGATACAGCGCCAGTTTGATACCGACAGAGTCGAGTTGTTCGACGTTAAATAATGGCGTACTGCCAAACTCGGTGATATTGGCCAGCACCGGCACATTGACCGCTTCAACGATTTGCTGGTACTGCGACAACTCGGTCATGGCTTCCGGAAAGATCATATCCGCACCGGCATCGACACAGGCAATGGCACGCTCAATGGCAGAATCCATGCCTTCAACCGCCAGCGCATCGGTGCGCGCCATGATCACAAAATCATCATCGGTTTTTGCATCGACCGCTGATTTAATACGGTCCGTCATTTCTTCACAGGAGACAATGGATTTGTTGGGCCGGTGACCGCAGCGCTTTTGCATCACCTGATCTTCAATATGAATGCCCGCTGCACCCGCACGCGTCATTTCCCGCACACAGCGGGCGACATTAAAAGCACCGCCCCATGCGGTATCGGCATCAACCAGTAACGGCAAGGAGCTGGCAGCGGTAATCCGGTAAACATCCTCCAGCACATCTTTTAATGTGGTGATGCCAAGATCGGGCACACCAAAGGAGCAGGCAGCAACGCCGCCGCCGGATAAATAAAGGGCTTTGTGACCACACTTTTCCGCCATCATGGCGCTGTAGGCATTGACCGCTCCGACCACCTGCAAAGGATGATTGTCGGCTACAGCTTGACGGAGTTTTTTTCCGGCTGAATTCAAATTACTCATGGTTTTCCTTTGGCAGCAGTTGCTTAACAATTTTCCAGGAACCGCTAATATGGCGGCGCATTAGTATTTCTGCCAGCTCGGCATCATGTTGTGAAATGGCTTCCAGTATCTGCCGGTGCTCATTGAGCGCCTTGGCAGGACGCTCCGGTGTTTGTGCCGATTGTTGCCGGCACATACGCACCAGCTGATATAACTCTATATATAAGTGGTCAAGCAACCACTGGTTGCCACTGGCTTCGGCAATGCGAAAATGAAAATCAAAATTGCCTTCATTCTGGAAGTAGTTTTTGCCGTCTGTTTGGGCGATGGCCTGTTCATGTTCATTCAGCAGTTTCCATAAGTCGCTGATTTGCGGCTCGGTGATTTTTTCTGCCGCCAGCCTGGCCGACATACCTTCCAGCGATTCCCGCACTTCATAAATTTCCAGCATCATCTGCTGAGTCAGCGTCACCACTCTTGAGCCGGCATGAGGAATGGATACAATCAGATTAGAACCTTTCAGGCGGTGAATGGCTTCGCGCAGCGGACCACGGCTGATGCCATACTGGCGCGCTAAATCTTCTTCAACAATCTTACTACCTTGCGCCAGCACACCGCTGACAATGGCGTTTTTAAGCTGCTCATAAGTGCGATCTGCAATCGTACTCTGTTCGCCTGATTTACTTATTACGTTGTTTCTCATCACATCGGCCCATGACAAATTGTCGACAACTTATAATTATTATTCATGAATTCGATAAAAAATATAGCATACCTCTAATATTGTCAACAATATGGGCTTTTCGCTAGCAACAAAGAAGTCAGGAAAAAGACTTTAAAAATCGATAATGACACTGTATCTGATTGTTATTACATAACTAACAGTCGCTTACGACTTGTTTGTAATATTAAAGCAGCTTTAGCTTGCCGCAGGGTTGTAACAGGTGACAGACTGTACACAGCAGCTGTTTTAAACAGCCTTTGAATCGGCTGTTTTGAGCCATTTTTTCACTGCTGCCATTAGCTGCTGAATATCGATGGGCTTGGTCAGGTAGTCTCTAAAACCGGCTGCACTACCCTTAATCAAATCCGTTTTCATCGCATTAGCACTGATGGCAATAACAGGAATGTGCTCGGTCAGCTTGTTTTCCTGCAGGCATTTTAAGGCTTCATAACCGTCCATACCGGGCAGATTTATATCCATCAGAATCATATCAGGTGAGTGTGTTTCCGCCATTATCAGGCCGCCAGGCGCATCAGAAGCCAGCACCAGCTTATATGATGTATAGGTGTCGATGATTTGCTCTACCAACACCTGATTCACGGGATTATCTTCAATATAAAGAATCGTTTTTGACCCCTGTTGAAACTCCACAGGATCGTCATCAGCGGATTTTTCTTTAGCCACTAGTAGCCCAGAGCGGTCTGATACATTAACTTCCACCCAGAAATTACTGCCAACACCCGGCTCACTATCCACACCGATACAGCCACCCATCATCTCAATCAGTCGCTTTGTAATGACCAGACCAATACCGGTGCCTTCTATTCCGGTTGATTCTGCGCCGGCGCGTTCAAAAGAGCTGAATAATTTTTTTAGCTGAGCCTTGTTAAGGCCCGCTCCGGTATCCGCTACAAAAATTCGTAGCCGGTCAGATGAAGGCTGGGTACAACTGAGCGTCACACTGCCTTGCGGCAGATTGTATTTGATGGCATTCGATAACAGATTTAACAAGACTTGCTTGAAACGTGTATGGTCAACATTCATAGTGTAATCTGCATCACTGCTGATGTTGTTAATGATTTTAACCTGATTCTTTTCAGCCAGTGTCGACACCAGCCCCATGCAGTCCTCTAGCATGGTATTAAGGCTGACGCACTCTAAAGATACTTCCAGATTGCCCGATTCTATTTTTGAAAGATCCAGGATTTCATTGATCAGTGTTAACAGGTGGTGACCTGCACGGGTAATTTCCTCAATATATTCTCTGGTTGTGTCATCCTCTGTTTTTATCTGAATAAGCTGAGAAAAACCAAGAATCGCATTCATTGGAGTGCGTAATTCATGACTCATACTCGAAAGAAATTCCGACTTCGCTTTATTGGCCTGCTCGGCTTCTGTTTTAGCCTGCATAATAGCCGTTTCAGCTATTTTACGTGTTGTAACATCAACCACATAACCCAGATAATGCCTCACCTTATTGTTTTGATCGTACAGAATGGTGCTGAAATCATCCAGCCAGATTGTCTTGCCGTCTTTTCGTATCACCCGATAAGGCTGATGAGTGAAATGTTTTAACTGACTCTGAGTCGCCAGCATCACTTCATTAGCCACACGCTCAATATCCTGTTGCGGAATAATATCGGTGTACCTTACCTTATTGCCAAGAAAATCATCAGCCGTATAGCCTAATACTTCAGCAACATTCGGAGAAACATACTCGACAGGCCAGCCATCCTTATTCGCCCACTTAAAGACTACAACATTACCGGCAATGAAAAGATTACGTTCTATTTGTAATTCGTGAGTTCGTTCTTTAACCTGTTGTTCAAGATAGACATGACTGTTTTTCAATCCTGCCATCATTTCGTTAATCGCCTCAATCAGCACATCTATTTCGTCGTCCTGATCTGTGTTATTAAGGTCGCGGCTCACACTGACAGACTGATTGAAGTTTCTGGTTTTTTTATCTTTAAAAGTCGCCGCCATTTCTGTCAGTGGCCGGGTGACAATGCGGTTCATGATATACAGAATCAGAATAATAATAACGGCAACAATAAAGAGACTGCCTGCCAGTATCAGTCCGGCGCTGTTCCACAGTCGCTGATAGATATCCTGATAATCTGCATTAACAATCAGTTTTCCAAGTGTAATTGTTTCATTATCGCTGTTATAAGTGAGGTCAAATTCACGCGAAATTTTTTCCGTCGCAGGTAACTTTCCATCGGTAATCACTTCAAGATCATTAGAAGTTATTTTAATAAAACGGATGCCCGGTATCTGCATAATGCCATGCAGCTGAGAGCGAATCTGGATCCTGTCTAAATTCCATAAACTGGCTGACAGGCTTTGTGCATTACTGGCATAAATCTGTTCAATGCGTGCATGTATCTGCCTTACCTCTCGCTGATATTCCAGAAATATCTGTGCGCCGGTTACTATGATCACCAGTATAAAACCATAAAGCAGACTCTGCTTTAGAATACGACGTCCAAGTACTGATGAGAATATACTGACTTTAGATTTCATTACGGATTTACTTTATCGTTAAACGGATTCAGCCACAGCGAATCATCTTTAACAATGGCGCGTGTTTTTTCACTCAGATACGGATTGTCCAGGTAGATGGCTTTTCTGTTTTTCAGATTTATTTTTTCAAACTGATCACGGTAAGCATTATTTATTATCCGGTCAAAGCTGCCATCCTGATTTGCCAGGCGTAAGCCCTGTTCAATACGCTGCGCCAGTTTCGGGTTTTTTCGGCTGACAAAAAAGAAACTGGGCAGCCTGTATATCAGTACATACTCCTGTTCAAGTCCGATACCTTTATCTTTGTATTTTTCCAGTTCCGGCAGTACTTCAGAAACGCTGCGCGAAAAACAATCGAAGCGATCTTTTATCAGCATATCAAACAGTGGCTTGTACTTAACCGACTTGATCACTCTGAGCTCGTTTGCTTCCAGTATCGCTGTATCTGGCCAGTACTCACCCTGACCAATTTTTATACCCCGGTCTTTCCATTGTTGCAGATTATTGATATCTGAAAAAAGTTTTTGCCTGCCTTCATGAATCAGGCACACCCTGATACCCAGTAACCCCCGGGTGACCGGAATACGTATAGCAAGCAACTCTGACTCTCTTTTCTCGGTCGGTGCAAAACTCGCAACATGAATTCGCCTGTTTTGTTTTAGCTCAGTCAGTACCCGCCCCTGTTCCATCGGCACTGATGGTCTTAAGCTATACGGACGATAGGCATTGGTGGTTTTGTCCAGTGCCAGTTGCAAAATTTTGTACGACACCGGGTTATCTGACAAACGATTCCAGACGATGATTTCTTCTGCCGTTTGCTCAGCAATGACTGCGGGGGCAGCTATAAAAAATGCAATAAGTAAGCTGATTGATAACTTAATCATATGAATAAAAATCTCCTGCGTTACCACCAGGCTTCCGCCTGAAACCCGTATGTTAAACCATGAGTGGCAGTACCAAATACGCCATTTGATCCTATCGTCTGTGCCGGCTCTGCCGGATTTTCCAGATCAGCCAGATCTGCTGATAATTGCGCGGCTCTATTCCAGTCGGCGTAAGTGACAAAGGCGCGCAATACTGGCCGCGACCAGAAACCATAACCTGACGATAACTGCGCCGATATCGTCAGTTTGCTTATTTGCTGGCGTTCGCCAGCTTCAGGCTTAATCGTATCGTAGCCAATTTCGAGCGCTAAGCTGGTATGTTCGGAATAATGATAAACAGGACGAATGCCGAACGATTGCCAGGTTTGCTTGTTAGTTTTTTGTTCGTGTATTACAGAGAGCATGGCCGACCAGCTCTGGTCTTTTTGCATTAACAGTTGCTCGACAATGCGGTAAGTCGTATCGCTACTGTTCAGCGTATCATCCGGTGCATTGTTTAAGGTTGAGCCCGAAGCTTTTCCATACTGCACGGCCAGCTTATTAAAACCGCCCAGCACTTTGTTCTGCTGATGCAGCAGGTGAAGCTGCTCACCATTTTCTCCGGCAAATCCTGGCTGGCTACTGTCCGAAAAAATAAGATTTACCCCCAGCGTGAGCTGGCCGTTTTTATTAGTATCCAGCTCATACCAGCGCAAGTCATGTTGCGTAATAGCACGCTCATCTGTTTCATTATTACGTCGCCATGCATAGGCCAGTTTTGAGCGGCCGAGACTGATATCTTCGATACCGGCACCCGGGCCACTGTTGTCCCAGAAATAAAAGTCGTTGATATGAACATCATGACGGCGATAGAATTTTTTACCGGCCCAGAATCTTGCCTGATGCCAGGTCTTACCTTTTAACAACTGCCCGCCTTCGACATAAACTTCACGCCATGAAGGAGCAAAGGGTTCCCAGTCCTGCGCGGCATCAACCACAAAAGCCAGCGTTGTGGCTAGCTTAAAATAAGCACCATCAGTTTTCTCTAATACTTTCTCAGATAACGTCAGCTCAGCATAAGACTCACATTCATTACCCAGCCGGTATTTAGCAGCAGCAGATGGCAGTTTAAAACAGACCTGATCACCATGAGCTTCATTTGTGCCCACACCGGAGCGGATGTAGCCATGAAATTCCGTTGCCATTACACTGGACTGGGAGATTAACAGCATGACCAATAGACTTATCCGGCAAGATAAATCAGCTATTTTATTTGTCATGCATTTTTCCTGAACTGATACTGATTAACAGATTATAGACTCAATCTGATTATTTAGTTCCAGCCCCTTTAAAGGGTTTGATTTCAGGCAAATTAATGACTTGTTAAGTAGTGAAGACGGCCGGTTCAGCATTATCTAACTTTAGCTTATTGATATGTGCCAGCTAAACACAACTATTACACACGCGGTAACCGTTAGTATGCCACATAGTGAATAGATGATACGACGACTGCTGCGTGAGACAGAGCGCGTATCATAACGAAAGCGTTCGCTGACGATCTGTTTGAGCGGCACAGCTAACTGTAACAGTGACTTTTCAGCCGTGTCCATCATGCCGGCCGGGCCACAGACAAAATACAACCAGCTGGCTGGCTTTTCGGGGACATGCGCAGCAATAATCTGCTGTGAAAGCTGGCCCTGAAGACAGCCACTATTTTCTGCATCAAAAGCTGCCATATTGATAATCTGCATGTTTAACCGCGTCGAGAGCATGGCTAGCTCATCGCTGTACGGCTGATCTGCCGGTGTCGCATGACAGCTGATCAGCACCACCGGAAACGGGTAAGACTCCTCTACCAGTTGCCGCAAAATACTGATGACCGGAGCGATACCGACACCACCAGCCATCAACATAATACCTTCGGCACGGCGCTGTTTTTTTGTGAAATGACCATAAGGGCCATCGACATACACTCTGGAGCCAATAACAAGCCGGCCTATTTTTGATGTGAAGTCACCAAATTCTTTGATCGTGAATTCCACTGTTTGTCGGTTACCGGGGTGCGAACTGATGGAGAAAGGGTGTTCCTGTAAACTCCAAAACGGCCCGGAAAATTTCAGCCAGACAAACTGGCCGGCCAGATAATCCATCACCGGGCCCCGCTCCGGTTTCAGTACCAGACACCAGGTACGGTTAGCCACTTGATTCACGGACTCAATCAGGTAAGGATGTGAGCGCTGTTGCAGCGGCACCATCAAATAAACATGTAGCACTGCCAGCAGAGCAAGCAAGGCCAGACCCGTCCAGATAATATTAACGGATGCAAACTCTGTATATCGCCCTGCTCCGGCAGCATGAACCAGTGCCAGAGCGGCGGTGCTGATTGCTAACAACAGATGTGTACGTCGCCAGCTTTCATAATTTGACTGCTCTGCATCACGCAGCAAAGACAGGGACACAATCAGGGCCAGACCTATCCATGCCAGCAACCCTGTTATCGTATCGAGACTGTCCAGTTGTGTTGTCTGGCTCAGATAAGTATCCCACGGCAGCAGAAGATTATTGGGCAGAGAGTACAATACCGGGTGCAGTAATAGCAGGATAATCACAACACGCCCCATCAGCTGATGGCTGCGCATAATGATGTCGATACCAACCGGCGCGGTGATGCTTTTAAAGCGACCGGAAAGCACAAACTCCAGTAATATGATGACCAGCCCTGTCATGCCCAGTGCCGATGCCAGTTCATCAATCCACGGCCGTGCAGGCAAGTCTGCTATCCGGGCAAGTAGCAGCGGACTGTTAATCAATAATACGTAACTGACAAAAAGCATGAAAATAATCATCTGACGAGACATAACATAGCACTTTTTCTGCCAACAGGTTTTATAGTGATAACATATTTGTAGCGTTTATTAAACAAGAAAAAATCATTAAAAAAATATCTGCTAACGATATTTTATTTATTATCGTTTAGTGCGGACACTGTTATTTTTTAAGCCTGCAAGCTTATGAGCCGATTTACGTTAGTGCTTATCCAAATAATTTATCGAGGTGATCATAATTTTATTTCAACACTGACTGGAAAGTAACTCGTTGATATACATCAGTGACCTGACATGCTAACAGAGCTATCATTGAGCCATTACATGCCTTATAAATATTATAGCGTTCTATGAAAGAGGGAATTTATCATGATCGATATAGCCAGCGTACTTGGACACGAAGCCAGCGACTTACTTAATCATCAGTGCAGCACCATCCTGCGTGCCGATCTGCATCAGCCCGGGCCTGACTATATTGAACGTGTGGTCGCCCATAAAAACCGCAAGCCTGCCGTGTTACGCAACCTCAATAGCATCTATAACCACGGCCGCCTGAGTGGCAGCGGTTATCTCTCACTGCTGCCGGTTGATCAGGGTGTAGAACACACGGCCGGTGCCTCCTTTGCACCCAACCCGGCGTATTTTGATCCGGCCAGTCTGTTTGAGCTGGCAATTGAAGGTGGCTGTAACGCCATAGCCTCCACTCTCGGTGTGATGCAATCAGTATCGCGTGATTATGCCCACAAAATTCCTATGATCATGAAAATCAATCACAATGAATTACTGACCTACCCGAACATTTATGACCAGACATTATTTGCCAGTGTGGATCAGGCTTTTGATATGGGTGCAGTTGCCGTCGGTGCCACGGTTTATTATGGCTCGGCCGAAGCACGCCGTCAGATTCAGGAGATCAGTGAAGCGTTTGAATACGCGCATTCACTGGGACTGGTCACTGTTTTATGGGCCTATCTGCGTAACGCAGAATTTAAAAAAGACGGCATTGATTATCATACCGCTGCCGACCTTACCGGACAGGCCAATCATCTGGCCGCGACGATTGATGCCGATATCATTAAACAAAAACAAGCCACCAACAACGGTGGTTTTAAAACTATTGGTTTTGCTAAAACCCATCCCGGTATGTATAACAAATTATGCACGGAGCACCCCATTGATCTTGTGCGTTATCAGGTCGCAAATTGTTTTATGGGCCGTGTTGGTATGATTAATTCAGGCGGTGCCTCGGGTGAAAATGATTTACAACAAGCGGTACGCACCGCTGTCATTAACAAGCGTGCCGGAGGAATGGGGCTGATATCCGGCCGCAAAGCTTTTCAAAAACCGATGAAAGAAGGGGTAGAACTTTTGCACGCTATTCAGGATGTTTATTTATCGGAGCAGATCACGCTTGCCTGAAACTTCAGGCTTATGACTAACAGAAATAAAAAATGAAAAAGCCCGTCAAAAAAATGCTGCAACAAATTGAAATCGAAGCAGCAGAAACCAGCAGCATGACAGGCAAGCCCAGTTTTAAAGATGATGTCATGGCGGCGATGGCCAGCGTACCGCGCGAAGCATTCATACCTGAGCATTCAAAACACCTGGCCTACGAAAATATTCCGCTGGCGATCGGCCACGGCCAGACCATTTCGCAGCCTTATATTGTGGCCTTGATGACCGAGCTGTTAGAAATAAAACCCGAGCATGTTATTCTGGAAATAGGCACCGGCTCGGGATACCAGAGCGCCGTGTTATCACTTTTATGCCGGCAGGTGTTCACCGTCGAACGAATCAGCGAGCTGTCAGTTGCCGCTAAAAAAGCATTTGAAAAACTCCATTACGACAATATAAAAACCCTCAGTGGAAACGGCTACGAGGGTTATGAACAACAAGCTCCATATGATGGCATCATTGTCACCGCTGCGGCCACACACATCCCAGAGGCACTTGTTACGCAGCTAAAACCCGGCGGCAAACTGGTCATTCCAGTCACACGTTCGGCCGCGCATCAGGAATTACTACTGATTAAAAAAGACCACAAAGGTCATAGCCATGAGCACAGTGTTCTTGATGTGGTCTTTGTACCGTTAATAAATCACGGATAATCTCTCTTATTTTATAATCAACATGACTCATTAAAGCTGACTTGTTTGCTAACTGCAATGCCATTGCATTCTGAAAAAAATATGTCCTGAATTTTTTAAATAGAATGATGACAGACTAAAGCCAAATACCAGTCACGAGCATTATTTATTCAGCCACAAGCAGAGCCCATGTTAAATCTAACAAAATACTTAGCTAAACATGATAAAGATCAAATATCACAATAATATAAAATATAAAATAAATATAAGTAACGGCATAAATAGTAGTTTTATGGGAGTGATTATTATGAAAACTTCGATATTTTACTTATCTATCGTTTTATCTCTGTTATTCGTGAGTTGTGGTGGGAACAAGCATGAAAACACGGATAGTGATATAACTCCGCCAACCATTACTGCAACATTTCCGCTTAGCAATGCCACTGAAATCGAACTCACCAGCACAGTCAGTGTCACCTTTGATGAATTGATGATGAGTTCATCAATCAACAGTTCCACTTTCTACCTAACAGACTCGTTAGCCAACCCGGTTTCCGGAACAATCAGTTTTTCCAATACCAGGTATACTTTCACACCTGACTCTTTACTAGAATATGCTACTAATTACACAGCAACAATCACAAATGATGTAGCCGATGACTCAGGTAACAAGATTAATAACTCATATTCATGGAGTTTTACAACTTTGCATCAACCAGGTTCAACCAGTCCACTGACCTTAGGATATACCGGCCTGACAAGTTCAGAAGTAACACTAAAAGCGGCGTTTACAAACCCGCTCAATCACACAACTACTGTCTGGTTCGAATACGGTTTATCAACTAGCTATGGTAGCGAAACAGCACATTCTGTCTATGCCGCTGTTGCAGATATACAGTACGAGGCAGACATCGTAGGGTTAACTGACAGAACCACATATCATTACCGGGTTGTCACACAAAATCAGTCCGGGATCTTTTATGGTGAAGACAGAACATTCAGGACCTATATTTTACCTGACGTAATAGCATCCGGCCTGAATGCCCCCTCATCACTGCATTTATATAACAATGAATTATATTGGGTTGAGGTATACAGCGATGCCGTTAGAAAAGTTTCTACTGCCGGTGGCAGTGTAACTACTGAGGCGAGCACCAGTTTAGGTGGCAATAGTGCGTCACTGGACCTGGTCGACGGCATCTTATACTGGGGCGATTATATTAATATCTGGAGCAAGCCAGCTGGCTCCGGTGTCGCCACCTCTGTTGTCTCCGGTCTGACATTTAATGTTTATACCATAAAAGCATACGGCAGCGATTTATATGCCGATAGTTTTGGTAGTATGACAAAAATAGCTTTATCTGATGGCAGCACCTCAACGATTATTAGTGATGCCTATTTCTCCAGTTATGAACTGGATTCAGAGGCTATTTACTGGTCGGAAAAAACTGCAGGAAAAATCAGCAAAGCCGCACACGATGGCACGTCGGTTATCACTCTGGGGGTAAACCTGAGTTCACCCGGCTCAATTCTGCTTGATTCAGGCTTAATTTACTGGCAAGAAAGTAACGCCATTAAAAGCATGAGTACAGCGGGCGGGGCAATCTCTACGATTGCATCCAATGTCTCACCGTCTCATATGATAAAAGATGCAACGCATATATATATTTCTGACAACGATGCGCTCAAAAAAGTGGATATCAGTAGCGGTGAAGTCACCACTCTGGCAGTGGCGCAGGATATCAGATCCATGGCGCAAGATGGTAATTATGTATACTGGCTGACATCCGGGAATAGTCATTACCCGCCATTAGCTGAACTGAAAAAGTGTCTTAAATCTTATTAATTAAATCAGCAGCCGGGATGATCAGGTCTTATCCCGGCTTGATTCTGCTTAATTAAGTTAGTGACATTCAGTCCTTCACTGGCATATAGTTAAGCCTCTAAGGGATGATTCACGGAGGATTGCAGATGAAAACACACTTCGCTCAGAAACGTTTTTCTCCGCTCTGGTTTGCTTCGGTGTTACTCCTTACGGCCTGTAGTTCACAGATTCCACCCGCCATTAAACAAGCTTTAACAAATGCACCCACCATCGCTATGGTTCGTGCTGCACCGGATACTTACCTGTCGCAGCCTGTTCGCTGGGGCGGTGTTATTCTCGGAACTGAAAACAAACAGAGCAGCAGCAGACTGATCATTATTGCCTATCCTTTGAGTTCTAATGGAAGACCGCTGCTTAACAAGGCCAGTAACGGCCGTTTTATTGCGAGTTTCGATTCATTTTTGGAACCGCATGTTTACAAACGCGACAGCGTTATTACCTTAACAGGCAAACTGATTAAGACTGAAACGATTAATATTGGTGAGTTTCCTTACAACTATCCGGTTATTGAAGTTCAGCAACATTTTTTATGGCCGCTCGAGGAGCCCGCTAACAATCTGTATCCACCCTGGTGGTATGATCCATTTTACTGGCCTTATTATCCACCTCACCGGCATTAACTGCATACGAGTAATATCATGATCATAAAGCTTTCTCTTTTAATTTTTATAGCCCTGCAAATAAGCTGTGCTACCGCACCAAAGTTTGATACTAAAAATATCGAGTTATCCTTAACACCGGAACAGGTTGTTAATGACACTGTCTCAACACGCGGTAAAACGATACTGTGGGGCGGTACAATTTTAGATATAAGAAATTTAAAAAATGAAACACAGATAGAAATACTGGCCTACCCGCTGAATACTTATCACCGGCCACTGACCGGCAAAAAACCACTCGGTCGCTTTATTCTCCTGCAAACCGGTTATCTTGAACCCGCCAGCTATGCGCAGGGAGAAAAACTCACTGTAATCGGTAAAGTAAGCGGCACACGCAGTGGAAAAGTAGGTGACACACAGTACACCTATGCACTGATTAAAGCACAGCAGTTACATCTCTGGCCGGATGATAGTGAAAGCACAACACGCTTTCACTTTGGTATTGGCATTCAAATGTAGCGACAGCATTAACTTGCCTTACTGTTGTCATCGGGGCTGATGATGTGCCGACCAAATACAGCGTTGCATATATTATTTTTCTCTGGCCGGTCGCCTGAAACTTTTTCGCGCGCGCTGCACTTTGCTTCTGATCACACAGCCGTCAATATGGTCATTGATCAGTCCCATTGCCTGCATAAAAGCATAGGCCGTGGTCGGGCCGACAAATTTCCAGCCCAGCCTTTTCAGTTCCTTAGATAAGGCCGTCGATTCTGCCGATA
>Ga0224506_10001194_pt1 | contig 18879 bp, 14 predicted proteins | sample SF_Jan12_sed_USG_2_FD_169108 | JGI IMG/M metagenome (GOLD analysis project Ga0224506, IMG submission 169108) | Sediment microbial communities from San Francisco Bay, California, United States - SF_Jan12_sed_USGS_8_1 | ecosystem: Environmental > Aquatic > Marine > Sediment | place: USA... | reverse complement strand
TCCCACCCATGAAAACGTAGTTGCAAATCTCGCGGGTATTTATACAGACACTATTAGTACTATTCCTCCCCGCATTGTTGTCTCTGGTGAACAAGGTTATTTAAACAATACAGAAAACGCCAATAAAGTTCGTGCACTTTTACTCGCGTTAATGCGGTCTGCTATCTTGTGGAAGCAAAAAGGCGGACGTCGTTGGCATGTGTTGCTCAAGCGTGGAAAAATAATGGCAGCCGCAAAAAACTTGTTAAAACAAACTGAGGTTAACTAACTCTCACAAACCGCGCTGCCACTCTTGGCGCAAATGGACTTGCGAGGGATGATTTTGTGCAAGTTGCAACTTGTCAATTAATTTTTGTTTATCGCGGCCTAGCACACCTTTCAAAGTTAAATAGTTCGATGCGTGATCACTTCGAAAAATTGTATTGTGTAATTCTGTATTCTGCAACAAGACTTCCATTTCGTGAAACAAGCCTTGCTGGTCCAGCATTTGAAAACCATTGGGGAAATGATTAACAAACCGTTTTTCACCAAGCGGAAAGCTGATCACCAATGTTGCCAAATAAGTGGGTTGAATTTCATTGATCAAACATGCTGAATTCATTGCATGTTGTTGGCTATAGGTTTTGCCTCCCAAACCATTTAAAAGCATAACTGATGTTTTAAATTTTGCTTGGTTAAGTTTATCAACACTTGAAACAATCGAAGCAAAGGTTTCACCTTTATCGATTAATTTTAGTAACTCATCATCACCACTTTCGGCACCAATATAGGCTAATTGCAATCCGGCATCGTGTAATTCATTGAGTTCAGTTTGAGTTTTAGGGCGTATATTACGTGGTAAGCAATAGGCTGATACACGATTCAAATTAGGAAAATATTTTTTTAGGCAGGATAAAATATGTAATAAGCGTCGTGTCGATAAAACCATCGCATCACCATCAGCAAGAAAAATCCTCCGTGTGTCTGCACAGGTTTCACTCAGAAGTTGTATTTCAGTTTCAATCTGTGACTGCTTTTTAATATTGAATTTTTTCTGCGGCGCTGTGTACATTTCACAAAAAGCACAATGATTCCATGAGCAACCATTAGTCACTTGCAATATGAGTGAGCCAGCTTCACTGGGTGGTCGAAACAATGGTTGAATATAGTCCATAGAACTCATGTTCAGTTACCGTTGGTTTGCAATAGTGTAACTCAAGCCAATTCTTCAACCTATCAGATTATAATGCAAGTGTGTTCCACAGTTCTTCGGTTATGGCGATGAATGTTTTCTTGGCATTCAAAGTTAACTACTTGCACACCACTATTTAGTTCGCTGTAGAAGCATTATGTGTGAGCTTGATTAACACATCTAGACATAACTGAGGACCCAGGTGTTATCGGTTAAAATTTGAATATTATTAAGCAGCAAAGCAAAGGGGCAGAGGAGCAAAGTTTTTAGTGCTCAAAAACCTAAACAGAGACACAAAAAAAGCCCGATAACGGGCTTTTTTTGTTGTGCATAAGTAAAGGCTTAGGCTTGTACAGCTTCAACCGCTTTCATGCTCAAGCGAATGCGACCTTGTTTGTCGATTTCCAATACTTTAACTCTAACAATTTCACCTTCTTTAAGCTTGTCAGACACATTTTCGACACGCTCTTCAGAGATTTGTGAAATATGAACCAGGCCGTCACGACCAGGTAAAATGGTTACAAAAGCACCGAAATCCATGATTTTGGATACTTTACCATCGTAAATCATACCAACTTCTACATCCATGGTAAGTTCTTCAACACGCTTCTTCGCGGCCAATCCAGCTAAACTATCCACAGAGGCAATTTTAACCACACCGTCATCACTAATATCGATACTAGTACCGGTCTCTTCTGTAATGGCACGAATGGTAGCGCCACCTTTACCGATAACATCACGAATGCGATCAGGGTTGATTTTGATTGTGATATAGCGTGGTGCATATTCAGACATGTCTTCACGTGGTTTAGAAATAACCGCATTCATTTTTTCAAGAATAAACATACGGCCATTACGTGCTTTATCCAAAGCAACTTGCATGATTTCTTTGGTGATACCCGTAATTTTGATATCCATTTGCAAAGCGGTTACACCTTCAGTGTTACCCGCTACTTTGAAGTCCATATCACCTAAGTGATCTTCATCACCTAAAATGTCAGTTAATACGGCAAAGCCATTATCTTCTTTGATCAAACCCATGGCGATACCAGCAACCGCTGATTTCAAAGGCACACCTGCATCCATTAAGGCCAAACTGGAACCACAAACCGAAGCCATGGAACTTGACCCATTGGATTCAGTGATTTCAGAAACGACACGAATGCTATAAGGATAGTTTTCCATGTCTGGCATAACACCAAGTACACCGCGTTTAGCTAAACGTCCATGACCAATTTCACGCCGCTTCGGTGACCCAACAAAACCGGTCTCACCTACGCAGAACGGAGGGAAATTATAATGAAACATGAAAGGATCACGATATTCACCTTCGATGGCATCAATCAACTGAGCATCTTTTTCTGTACCAAGAGTGGTGACAACCAAGGCCTGAGTTTCGCCACGCGTGAATAAGGCTGAACCGTGAGTACGTGGTAATACACCGGTGCGTACTGTAATCGGGCGAACGGTATCGGTGTCGCGACCATCAATACGAGGATTACCGGCAATGATGCTTCCACGTACGACGCGTTTTTCCAAACTACCGACAGCATTTGCAACTTCTGTCGCCGAAGGGCCTTCAGCACCCTCCTCAGAGACAGCAAGCGCTGTAACAACAGCGTCACGAATTTCGCTAAGTCGATCTAGACGCGCTGCTTTTTCTTTGATTTGGTAAGCTGCAGTTATATCGGCTTCTGCCTTAGTAGCAACCGCTTCTTTCAAAGCTGTGTTTTCTGCAGGTGGCTGCCAATCCCAAGCCGGTGTACCCACTTCTTTCACAAATTGATCAATCGCATCAATTGCAATTTGCATTTGTTCGTGGCCGAACATAACCGCACCTAACATGACTTCTTCACTTAGTACTTTAGCTTCAGACTCAACCATAAGTACCGCGTCTTTTGTTCCTGCAACGACTAAATCAAGTTGTGAATCTTTCAGCTCGCTCAATTTTGGATTTAATAAATATTCGCCGTTTTTATAACCCACACGCGCTGCACCCAGAGGACCTTGAAAAGGAATCCCTGAAATGGCTAAAGCCGCAGATGCACCTAAGATCGAAGCGATATCGGCTTCGATGTCCGGATCTAGGGACATCACAGTTGCGATGATTTGAACTTCGTTGGTGAAGGCTTTGTGGAATAAGGGACGAATAGGACGATCGATTAAGCGGGAAGTAAGTGTTTCTTTCTCCGTCGGTCGGCCTTCACGTTTGAAAAATCCACCGGGGATTTTACCCGCAGCATAGGTTTTTTCTTGGTAGTTTACGGTCAAAGGGAAGAAATCCTGGCCGGGAGCAGCTTCTTTTCGCCCGACAGCTGTAACCATAACAACCGTGTCACCCATGCTAATCATAACCGCACCTGACGCTTGACGTGCGATTTCCCCAGTTTCGAGTTTGACCGTGTGAGGGCCGAATTGGAAAGTCTTACTAATTGGATTCACGATATTAATCCTTGGTTTATTGTCCTGCAGTGGTTTTCTTATCGACGCAAACCGAGTTTTGCAATCAGTGCACGATAACGCTCAACATCCTTTTTCTTTAGGTAATCCAAAAGCTTACGTCTTGAACTTACCAGTCTTAATAAACCTTGACGAGAATGATGGTCGTGAATATGATCTTTAAAGTGTGATGACAAATCATCAATGCGCGCGGATAAAAGCGCAACTTGCACTTCAGGTGATCCAGTATCACCTTTACCTTGTTGATTATCTTCAATAATCTGCTGTTTGTTTGCAGCTGTTAATGCCATTTCTAGCTCCTGTGTTACATATATCAAATCATCGTTTTTGCAGCGCGTATATTACCTGTCCCGTTGCGAGGGTACAAGTCAATGTTTTCAACTATTTCCAGTCATTTACGCTACGTTAATGAGGCGTTTGGGCGCAACCCGCCCATCCTCTAAAATTTCGCCTATTCCGAGGAAACGATTATTATCCTCAAATAAGCGTACCCGGCCAGCGGTTGGTGCCTTGGGCACTAGAACCGCCTGGCCTTGTAAAAGGTAATAAGCGTTGTCACCGCTTAAAATCACTTCCGGCCAATCTTCAATGGCTGTTTCCACAGGAAGTAATAATTGATCCAGCCCTTCCAAGCCATCTTGCTCGGCTATAAGCTCTAGTTCATGTGGATTATACGCATCATCCACATTAAAGTTACCGACATGGGTACGTCGCAAGGCGCTAATATAGGCACCACAACCCAGTTTTTCGCCGATATCTTCGGCTAAAGTGCGTACATAGGTGCCTTTAGAGCAGCGTACACTGAATTCAATCTTCTGCTCATTCGATTCATAAGCTAATAATTTGATGTCATAAATGACTATCGTTCGTGGCTCACGTTCAACGTGCTGACCATTTCGTGCGAGTTTATATAGCGGTTGCCCCTTATGCTTGAGCGCTGAATACATCGGAGGCAATTGTTTTTGTTCACCCTTGAATTGTTGTAAAACTGCTTCGAGATCAGATTCACAAAGCTCAGGGACTAGACGGGTCTCAATTACCTCGCCTTCAGCATCTGCTGTGTCGGTTTTAGCACCAAGTTTCGCTTCTGCAATATATGTTTTATCTGATTCCAACATATAAGAAGACAGTTTGGTGGCGTCGCCAAAACAAATTGGTAATAGACCGCTGGCGAGAGGATCTAAACTACCCGTATGACCTGCCTTCTGCGCTTGGAATATATATTTAAGTTGCTGCAACACTTTGTTAGAGCTATAACCGATGGCTTTATCTAGCAACAATATGCCGTTAACCGGACGACCTTTACGTTTACGACGAGACATGGATAATTAATCTTGTTTGCTTATTTTATCGTGGGCAACTGCATCATCGATGAGTTTGCTTAGTCGATTACCGTATTCTACGGATTCGTCATAGACAAAATGCAACTCTGGTACGGTTCGAATTTTTAAAATTTTACCCAATTGCCGGCGCATAAAACCTGATGCATTGTTTAATATCTGCACTAATTGCTCGCGATTTTTATTTTCAACAAGACTGGTGACATAAACTTTAGCATGGGCGAAATCCCGACTCACATGCACAGCTGCAACAGTGACCCAACTAACTCGTGGATCCTTGATTTCCTGGTTTATGATTAACGCTAATTCCCTTTGTATTTGTTCTCCAACTTTTTTTGAGCGCTGACTTTCTGTGTGCATTAAATTTCTCGTTTAACTTGAATACGTTCGTAAACTTCGATTTGGTCGCCGTTTTTGACATCATTATAATTCTTCACACCGATACCACATTCATAGCCGTTTTTAACTTCATTGACATCATCTTTAAAACGACGCAAGGACTCCAGCTCGCCTTCATAAATAACCACGTTGTCGCGTAAAACACGAATAGGGTTGTTGCGCTTAACTGTGCCATCAATGACCATACATCCTGCGATAGAACCAAACTTCGGCGAACGAAATACATCACGCACTTCGGCAAGCCCGATAATCTGTTCCTTGAATTCAGGCGCCAACATTCCACTCATGGATTGTTTGACTTCATCAAGAACATCGTAAATGACACTATAATAATGTAGGTCGATACCTTCTTCTTCGATTAAACGTTTCGCCGTTGAATCTGCACGAACATTAAAACCGATAATAATCGCGGTTGATGCTAAGGCTAGGTTTGCATCTGATTCAGTAATTCCACCAACTGCGCCTGCGATAATTTTGACTCGAACCTCATCGGTTGAGAGGTTGGTTAATGAATCTGAGAGTGCCTCTAATGAACCTTGCACATCGGCTTTTAGTACAATGTTTAATGTGGAGACTTCGCCTTCTTCCATCTGGGTAAATAAATTTTCTAGTTTTGCCGCATGCTGTTTCGCAAGTTTTACTTCGCGGAACTTGCCTTGACGAAATAACGCGACTTCACGTGCTTTACGCTCGGTTGGTACAACCACCGCTTCTTCGCCGGCATTGGGTGTGCCCGACAATCCGAGTATTTCAACTGGAATAGAAGGACCTGCGACATCAATCGGATGATTATTTTCATCCAACATGGCGCGCACACGACCAAACTCTCGACCAGCAAGTAACACGTCGCCTTTACGTAATTGCCCCGATTGCACCAATATACTAGAAACCGAACCACGACCTTTGTCCAAGCGAGATTCGATAACCACGCCACGCGCAGGACCGTCTTGAACTGCTTTTAATTCTAATACTTCAGCTTGTAATAAGATCGCATCTAATAAATCATCAATGCCTTCGCCACTTTTGGCTGATACATGCACGAACTGCGTATCACCACCCCAATCTTCAGGGATAATGTTTTCCTGGGCTAATTCATTTTTCACACGATCAGGATCAGCTTCAGGTTTATCAATTTTGTTTACCGCCACGACCAAAGGCACACCTGCCGCTTTTGCGTGCTGTACTGCTTCTTTAGTTTGTGGCATTACACCATCATCGGCAGCGACAACCAGTACGACAATATCGGTAACCTGAGCACCACGAGCACGCATGGCAGTAAAAGCTGAGTGACCCGGTGTGTCGAGGAATGTAATCATGCCCTTTTCAGTTTCTACGTGGTAAGCACCAATATGCTGAGTAATACCACCCGCTTCACCGCTAGCTACTTTGGCAACACGAATGTAATCAAGCAAAGATGTTTTACCGTGGTCAACATGACCCATAACAGTAATTACTGGAGGACGCGGAGCTTCGTCGCCTTGACTTTCGCCTAGAGAAATCTCGTCTTCGATTGCATTCTCATTAAGCGCTTTAGGAGTATGCCCCATTTCTTCTACGATCAATGTCGCGGTATCTTGATCAATCACTTGATTGATTGTCGCCATGGTGCCCATGGTCATCATTAATTTAATAACTTCTGCCGCTTTAATTGACATACGCGAAGCCAACTCGGCGACCGTAATTGTTTCCGGAATAATGACATCGCGCACAATTGGAGCCGTCGGTTTTTCAAATCCATGCTGTTTACGTTCGCCGCCTCGATCATCTACGACATTACGTTTTTTCTTACGTTTGCGGGTTTTGTCATGATTGAGATGCAACTCACCATCTTCAAAGCGTTTTTCACCTTTATCTTTACGTTTTTTAGCTTTTTTACCGGGCTCTTTTGTCGCTTCTTTATTAACCAATTCTGCTTGAATCTGTGCTTCTTTTTTCGCCTGATCCAAATCAATTACTGGCTCAATTGCGGCTTCAGCTGCTGGCGTTGACTGCACTTCAGCCGATTCCGTTTCAGTATTTGCAATTTCACCTTCTGCAGCAACAGCCTCGACCACTTCTGTCTCGCTTGTTTTTGCTGCTACTTCAGCTTCTTGTGCTACCGCATCTTCTTGACGTTGTTTTTCTGCAAGAAGCTCTTCTTGTTCTTTTTGTTTAGCTTCGGCTTGATCAAGTACATCACTACGTTTGACATAAGTACGTTTTTTGCGTATCTCAACACTGACTGTGCGAGAATTTCGATCAGCTGGTGCGGCTCGACCACTGGGTGTACGCCCTGCGCTTTGTGTTGCCTGTTTGAGTTCACTCACGGATTTACGTTTTAGAGTTATTTTTCGTGGGCCGCTTTCAGGTTTTGCAGAGCCCTGGTGACGACCTCGCAAATAAGTCAACAGTTGCATTTTCTCATCGTCCGTAATCGCTTCATCAGCTGCTTTCTCGGCCAGACCAGCTTCACCCAACTGTACAATCAGTCGATCTACTGGAATACCTACAACTTTTGCGAATTCTCTAACCGTCACTTCTGACATCTTTTGTCCTCGTTCAGAGTTATCTTTTTTGCTCGCCACTAATCACAAGTCCGATCATTTGTTACTGATCTTCACTGGCGAACCAAGGCTCACGCGCCTTCATAATCAGCTTACCGGCTTGCTCAGCATCGATAGCGATCATATCAACCAAATCATCGGCAGCTTGTTCTGCCAAATCGTCCATTGTGACAATGCCATGCTCTGACAATTTTGCCGCAAGTTCTTCAGTCATACCTTCCATATCCAACAATTCTTGAGTTGGTGGTTGGCCAGACAGTTGTTCTTCCTGAGCAATAGCAGTTGTAATTAAATAATCACGTGCACGGCGACGCAGTTCTTCAACAATATCCTCGTCGAAGTCTTCGATTGCCATCATTTCTTGAAGCGGCACATAAGCCACTTCTTCAATACTTGAAAAGCCTTCCTCTACCAAAATTGCAGCCACATCGTCATCAACGTCTAGGCCTTCTTTAAATAAGTTTAGCAATTCTACAGCTTCGGTTTCGCTTTTTTCTTCAGCTTGAGACTCGGTCATTACGTTGAGTTCCCAGCCGGTTAATTGACTAGCCAAACGCACGTTTTGGCCACCACGACCAATGGCTTGAGAAAGTTGATCTTCGGCTACCGCCACATCCATGCTATTGGATTCTTCGTCCACGACAATGGATAAAACTTCTGCTGGCGCCATTGCATTAATAACAAACTGTGCGGGATTCTCGTGCCAAGTAATAATGTCGACGCGCTCACCACCAAGTTCATTGGAAACTGCTTGCACACGTGAACCACGCATACCTACACAAGCGCCAACTGGATCAATCCGTGGATCATTGGTTTTAACAGCGATTTTCGCACGCAAACCTGGGTCACGCGCCGCGCTTAGAATTTCAATCAAATCGTCCCCAACTTCAGGCACTTCCAATTTAAATAATTCGATTAACAACTGCGGCGCAACACGGCTGACGAATAATTGTGGGCCACGGCTTTCACCGCGCACTTCGCGTAAAAATCCACGCACACGATCGCCTGGACGTAAAGTCTCTCTGGGTATCAAGTCTTCACGTAAAATAACACCTTCGGCATTTTCACCCAAGTCCAAGTATACATTGCCTTTTTCAACACGTTTAACAACGCCCATTACTAATTGATTCTCGCGATCTTTAAATGCTTCGACAATTTGCGCACGTTCGGCTTCACGTACTTTTTGCACGATCACTTGTTTGGCTGTTTGTGCCGCGATTCGACCAAATTCGACCGATTCGATAGGCTCTTCAATATATTCACCAATCTCGATACCGGGTTGTCTGGCTTGCGCAGCTGTATATAAAATTTGTTTATCTGGGCCTGCAAATTCGACGTCTTCGTCATCAACAACTAACCAACGGCGATAGGTGTCGTAATTGCCACTAACGCGATCAATATCAACGCGTACGTCTATATCACCGCCGTGTTTTTTTCTTGTGGCAGTGGCCAACGCTGCTTCGATCGCGCCAAAAATAATATTTTTATCTACGCCTTTTTCGTTAGAAACAGCGTCAACAACCATTAAGATTTCTTTGCTCATTGTAAAAAAAGCCTCCGCCAGGCTACCAGTTCACCGTGGGTACTAAATTCGCTTTCTCAATATTATTCACTGCTAATGCGATTAACTCGCCATCCACATCGACAGTAATAATCCCGGCTTTTACATCACGCAAATAGCCAGTCATTTTGCGTCGTCCATTGACTGGAGTTCGCGCTCTAATTTTTGCTTTTTCACCGATGAACTTTAAAAATTGTGCTTCGGTGAAAAGCGGTCTATCCAATCCTGGAGAAGATACTTCCAGGGTATAACGTCCAGCAAGTGGTTCTTCCACGTCTAATAAGGCACTGACTTGGCGACTGACTTTTTCACAGTCTTCCACCTTAATGCCCTCGGGATGGTCAATATACATCCTTAATACCGAATGCTGACCTGCCCCAATATACTCAATTCCGAGTAATTCATAACCTAGTCCTTCCACGGTCGGTTCTAATAGTTCTTGTAAATCCGCCTTCATTTTCAATAACCTTCTTAAACAAAAAGTGGGCACGTTGGCCCACTTTTCTTATTTCCCATCGCAAAGCAAGGAATGATCCGGTTTATCCTGTCCATTCCTTTTGGGGGGATTATTTTTTCATTCTCTCATGCCCCGAAAATCATTGTTGCTATACACCCCTGTTCTCGTATAGCTATAAGCGGGCGCATTGTATCTAGAAATTCATAAAAATACAAGAAAAATTCCATTTCTCAGTAACATAGTGATAAACACCGAGTTATATTCAGGTTAAATCTAGAAGCGGGTAGGGACACGAGTTTTGCATTTATATCTTCCACCTATTCCCTTAATTTATTCACAGCATAATTAATTTTGGGTTAAGTTACTCAATCTAATATGCGTTGCTAACTTATTAGAAAAACAGCTATTTTCCGGATCAACCAACAGACATGAGGAAGTGCGCATGAATCAGGCTGTATTTTGCCTGCGCCGAGGTGGGGTGTATATATTAGTTTTAACATTAATACTGCTAACTGCAATACTGCTAACTGCGTGCAGTGAGACAATCCCGCCCCCAACCAATCAATCAAACAAAAGCGATAATGTAGCCGATGACACCGGTGCCCCCAATGGTTTTGATACCAATGTCATTTATGAATATGACGGCTCGCTTTATTCGCAAGCGGATGCTATGCGCGGCGCCTTGTTATACGACAAATGGTCTAGTGCTGCTGCGGGGACCGCTGTTCAGCCTGATACCGCACATTGGTTATGGCCAAGCCGAGCTAAAAATTCCCAGGGGCAGTATTATAATCAAAATTCAAATAGCACGAGCTGGCGTTGTAAAGAATGTCATGGTTGGGACTATAAGGGTCGTGACGGCGCTTATGGCGATAAAACCAATAGCCACTATACAGGTTTTCCAAGCCTGCTTTCTGCAGCACGCTTTCAGACAGCCAAATCAATTTTTGAATTTATTGCCAATGGAAGCAGCGCCAGTTATGGCAATGTTCGCCATGGCTTTGCCGGTATTCTTAGTCGACAAAATATTTATGATTTAACCAAGTTTATTAAAGACAAAGCTCAAGATATTTATGCCATTGTGCCTCGCGGCTCCATTAGTGATGGTTATACCTTATTCCAGGCCAAAAACTGCGGCAACAGCGCTTGTCACGGACCGGTTGGAACCTTAAATGAGGGTGTCAAAGTTGCCGTCGGAAATGAACAGGAATTCGTACATAAAACCCTATTTGGCAGTGCCGGTTCTAATATGCCCAATGGGTTATTAAGCTTGGACGAAGCCTTTGACGTACGTGTCTATCTATCTACTTATGGTGGTCAAGCAACAATTCCTCCCAATATTGCATCTGCAGGTGGATTTGTCCGCTCAAAATATGATTCAGCCAATGCCACGGCTGGCGGATTACTCTACGACAACTGGTTAACCGAGGCGAAACGAGCTTTACCGGTGCAAAATAGCTGGTTATGGAGTAAACGCGCAAAAAGTATTGCGGGTAACTATTACAATGCTCGTAGCGGTGATGATAGTTGGCGTTGCAAAGAGTGTCATGGCTGGGATTATAAAGGCGTGCAAGGCGATTATGGTAGCACGACTAACTCGCACTACACTGGATTTAAAGGTGTACTCGATGCCGCCAATGCAGGCGATGCACAGACCGTTTATAATTTTATCGCCTATGGTCGTGACAGCCGTAAAAACTTACATGGATTTTCCAGCTTATTAACCGAATCAGAGATATATAATCTGACACGATTTATTGTCGAAGACATCAAAAAGCTTATTAATATAAATTTCAATACCGGCAATGCAAGCGCGGGACAAGTACTCTACGATACAACTTGCAAACAATGTCATGGCACTGATGGAAGTATTGATAATGCAGCTTTAGTTGCTAAAGAAAATCCAGCCGAATTTTTACATAAAGTGGTTAACGGTCAACCTGGCGTAACTGCGATGCCTACAGTAACTAATATTCAGGATGTTTTAAATATTCGCGCCTTCCTAGCGGGTACTACGGGCAATACTCCTCAAGATCCACCAACCACTAACCAGTTTAATGGTACGCTCTACGCGAATGCTGATTTAGTTCGAGGTGGGCGCCTATATGATAAGTGGTGGAATGAAAAAGCTGTTGCCGCACCAGCGACAGATCATCCATTATGGCAAAATCGAGTCAAAAATGCGGATGGCACCTTTATTAATCCACGTGGCGGTGCTGATAGCTGGCGCTGTAAAGAATGTCACGGTTGGGATTATGCCGGTAAGGACGGAGCCTATGCCAGTGGTAGCCATCGTACGGATTTTCCAGGTGTTTTAACTGGTACTGGAACCCGCATTAATGCTCAAGGTATTTTTGATTTTCTGGCCACTGATGCAAATCATAGCTATGGTGTAGACTCAAAATTAAGCGAAACAGATTTGTATGACTTAACCCGTTTCGTCGAGGAAATGCGCACTAGTAATTACAACGCGAACAACTATATTGACGCAGACAAGCAAATAAAAATCTCTGCAGTGCAAACTCAAACCGCGTTAAGTTCTGCAGCCAAAGGTGAAACTTTTTACAATCAAACCAGCTTTGATGCCAAAGCAACCTGCGTCAGTTGCCACGGTGCAAACGGTGTTCTATCAGCAGATGAACCCATCGCAGAAATTGCTAAAGATAATCCCTGGGAACTATTACATAAAATTCGTTTTGGTCAACCAGGCGCACCGACTATGCCCGCCTTGCATGAAGCGAGTTATAGTCAGAACAACCAAACACAAACAACCAGCATGCAGGAAGTTATTGATCTAGCCGCTTTTGCGCAAACCTGGTTAAACCCAGATCTAAAACGTGGTGGTCGATTATTTGATAAGTGGTATCAAGAAAAAACTGCGCAACAAAGTAATTTTGCTGCACCAACAGTGGATCATGCAAAGTGGCCCACGCGTGCACGAAATCCGGTGGATAATAGCTACTATAATGCAGCTAGCGGCGCCGGCACTTGGCGTTGCAAAGAATGTCATGGTTGGGATTACCAAGGCCGAGACGGCGCCTACGGAACCGGCTCTAGCCATTACACTAATTTCCCAGGCATATTTACCACAGCATTGACCCGTGATGGGATATTTCAAAAAATACAAGGAACCGGTGGCAATGACCATAGTTTTGGCGGCAATATTACCGTTGCGTCAACATCGGTTAAAGGCTTGAATATTTGGGACTTAGCCGATCTATCCAGTTTTATTTTGGATGAGGTCGCGGGTATTAATGTTACACCCTATACGACCAATGGTAATTCCACATCAGGTAACACACTATATAACCAACGTGATGATTTAAACGTTAACGGTAGCGGCAATTGCCAGTTCTGTCATGGAGCTAAAGGAACGGTGATACCAACTGTAGATGTAAATGCAATTGCTGTAGCAAATCCGCAGGAATTTCTTCACAAATCACGCTTTGGCAATCCATATATTGAAAGCTCGCAAATGATCCCCGGAAATCCTGATTCAGGTTATCGTGGTTTAAGTTTGCAGCAGGCTGCCGATGTGTTGGCATTTTCACTGACATTGAGCACATTACCAGATACGCCCGACACACCAACCGGGAACGCGTCATACGATCAGGCAGATATTACCCGTGGTGGACGTTTATATGACAAATGGTGGGCAGAAATGGCCGTACTTGATTCCACTGCTCAGGAACCAACAATGATCAATCCATTATGGCTAGCCAAAGATCCAAATGTGAATGTGACCATTGGCAAACCTTCGGATAGTTGGCGTTGTAAAACTTGCCATACCTGGGCCTATGTTGGTATTAAATTTTCTGTCGATAATTTTGGTCAAGTAGCCAACGACAACTTATTAAATATACGCAGTAGCCACCCAAGCTTAAGCGAACTTCAGCTACAAAACTACGTATTTCGCTGGATAAAAGATGGCAATGGTCGCTCGGTACACAAATATGGTGTGTCGCAACCGACAATTGGCAATCCAACAGCATTAAGCGATCGTGATGTTTGGGACTTAACTAAATTTGTGTTAGAAGGCGTTACCAATACATCAGCCTATATTTCATCATTGGATTTACCGGGTACCCAAGTCCAATATGACATTACGCCAGATGAAAAGACGTTAATACAAGCGCAAAACGACGGTGCCCTACTCTACAGCGGCAACACCATTGCCACCATCAATTGCGAATCATGTCATGGCGCCAATGGTATCGCGGCACCTCCAGGCAGCGCTGAATCCGTGGATATTTTCAGTCTTTCGGATCGTAATCCATGGGAGGTTTTTCATAAGATACGTTTCGGTCAACCTGGTAGCAATATGCCATCGCTCTTAGGCATTGCTGGAAAAACCCGCATAGAAGTCGAACGTGACGCTCGTGACATCATTGGTCACATGCAAAACCAGAATCGTTTACGCATCATAACGATCAACGACGATGATTAAGCTTGACTAATCACCGGTTTCTTATAGACTGACCGACCAAGTCAAGATGCAAGGCCTTGGATATCTCCGAGGCCTTTGTTTTTAAAGAGTTAAATACTATCAAAATGAATACAGCAGTGACTGACGCTGAGACCAGGGAATCAGCAAACAAGGAACCTATTGTTACGATCACTCGTAATAACACCTCTATTACTATTCTCGGTACCGCACACGTTTCCCGTGCCAGTGCGGAAAAAGTCCTTGAGCTGATTCAGACTGGCGAATACGACGCAGTTGCTGTAGAACTCTGTCCGAGTCGACATAACGCCATTATCAATCCAGACTCCCTGGCGCAAATGGATTTATTTAAAGTACTTAAAGATGGCAAGATACCCATGGTATCAGCTAGCCTGGCCTTAGGCGCTTATCAACAGCGTTTAGCCGATCAATTTAACATCAAACCTGGCGCTGAAATGCGTGTCGCCATAGAACAGGCGGAACAAGCCAAGCTACCTGTATTGCTCATTGACCGGGAAATTGGCACCACATTGAAGCGTGTTTATCGAAATATTCCTTGGTGGCGTCGAATGACCTTGGTTTCGGGTTTGGTCGGTAGTGTTCTTAGTCGCGAACAAGTTTCTGAAACCGAAATAGAGAAACTTAAAGAAGGTGACATGTTAGAAACCACCTTTTCCCAATTTGCAGATGAAGCCAAAGATTTGTTTATGCCATTAATCGATGAACGCGATCGTTATATGGCTGCGCATTTGGAAAATGCGACCAACAAAGATTATAAACATGTGTTAGCTGTTGTCGGAGCAGGTCATGTTAAAGGCATGGTAAATTACCTTAACGAAGGTCAACACTTCAGTGAAAAAGTCATTGAAGACCTGGATCAGGTTCCACCACCTAGTATTCTGCCAAAAATCATTCCCTGGGTGATTGTTTTACTTATTTTCACAGGATTTTTTATTGGTTTTTCACGCAGCCCTGACTTGGGCTGGCAACTTGTTACCGACTGGGTATTAATCAATGGTGGTTTAGCCGCTTTAGGTGCACTCATTGCCGGTGCACATTTAATAACTATTGTAGGTGCATTTATTGCGGCACCTATTACATCCTTAAATCCAACTATTGGCGCCGGAATGGTGACAGCCGCCATTGAAATCTTCATGCGAAAACCAACAGTTGGTGATTTTGGTCGCCTCCGCCAGGACACCACCAAGCTCAGTGGTTGGTGGAAAAATCGGGTAACACGTGTATTTCTAGTGTTTATGCTAAGCACATTTGGCTCAGCAGTAGGCACTTATTTGGCAGGCTTTAAGATATTTGGCCAGCTGCACGCGGCTGGCCTCTAAGAGAATTTTCAGTTTCCTGAAAACGACTAACCAACCATTTGGAAAGATACGATTTCAGCATCTTCTAGCATCTCAGCCAAAGATTTTAAGCCTTCAATCCTTGCATAACTGGCGATTTCACTCCAGCCATCTTCACGCATAATGGATTGGTAAGTAAGACTGCTTTCGGGTAAGTGATCAGCATAGTGATCTAAGGTAGCTTCTACTCGGGCAAGCGTCTTGTTATACATACATCACCTCAGTGAAAATCATAAAAGTTCATTCCCTGGCTGAGCCAGTCCAACATTACTTTCCATGTTTCCCACTGTTGCGGATGTTATTATTATTGCTTAAGTAACCGCGAGTTTTTATTTGAGCTAATAGTAGTATGATTCGCAAGTGAATGCTAGTACTTTTACTAATTAAAGTTGGGTTTTTCCCTGAGAATTTCTTATTAATGATTAACAACACTTATTACGAAGCAAAATTTTAACTCTTTGTAAACTATACTAATATGCTTGGTTTTTCTGAATGTTAGGATTTACCTGTATATATAAAAAGGTTCTCCTCCATACCGGTGCTCATACGAAATCCACGATACAATTTAAATCCTGGTAACAAGTTTTTGTACATTGATTGACGATAACCGTGCCCACGACGATTAGTCGGAGAGTGGTTTTCGTATTGCAAATGCTGCTTATCCAAAATACGGAAAACAGCAGGCTCCTGAGGAATATTATCCATACCGGAGGTTATGAAAAACATCATACTACCCTTACTACAAAATTTTGAAATATGTTTAATAAGTGTTTTAAGCTCCTCTACTTCAAGGTAGTCAAACAAATCCCAAAATAAGATCACATCGAAGCGAACATCACTGTCATATTTGAGCAATACATCGACAATATTGAAGGTTTTTCCTGGCCCCGCTATCGAGTCCACATATTCTTGTCGTGATTGATACAAATCCTCAATAAAAATTTTACATCGAAAATTGGAAAAAAAATCCAAATTCATTCCATTAGCTGGACCCATATCGAGAATATTGTATTTTTTGTTTGCTTGAAGTTGAGAAAATAAAACATTTAATGCAAGAAAATTGTATTCACTTCTCGCCTGATCAATCATTCCCTCACTATAAATTCGCTCAGCAGTTACGATTGGCATAAATAGTCTCTATGGCTTTTGATTTCCAACATGTAATTTTTTATCCATGTTAGGTTTTACGTTTTCACGCAATTTCTCAGCAATTGGTGGCAAGTTTGTCATTTTTTGTTTGTGTTCGTTTGTTTCATTGGAAACAGACTTAGCATCCATATCAATACTTCCCTTGAATTTTGCCCCATCTTCCATCACCACTCGAGGAGCTGTAATATTACCTTTTACTCGACCTGTAGCTCGAACTGAGACACGTTTTTCACCATATAAATCACCTTCCAGATTACCCTCAACACAAATTTCTTTGGCATAAATATCCGCCGTAATACGTCCATGTTTACCAACCGTGACATTGTGCTGCTTAAACTCAACCGTGCCATCAACCGTTCCCTGAATAATTACATCTTCCTCGCCCGCAAGTCCGCCAGTGATGCGAATGGATGGACCAATCAGTGCCTGCTCTTTGCCATTACTACTGCTGCTTGTAATAGGTAGCTCGGGTTTGTCGTCAGCTGGGTTTTTCTTCCACATAAGAGTCTCCTTTGACCAGAAGTCATCTATCCGATGATTCACTCCAGTGTGCATTTTTCTTGCCATGGAAAAAAAATGCCCGGTTCTCAGAACCGGGCCTCAACTGAGGATTGGGCGGGGTTAAGATGGTTAACGGTGAGACAGCAAATTTAAACTTAAACCACGGCTTGCATTGGCTTGAGCGTGCATTGCTGTTCCCGCTTTTTGCAAAATTAATGAACGAACCATGTTTGATGATTCTTCTGCATAGTCAGCATCTTCAATTCGACTTCGTGAAGCTGACAAATTTTCGGCTGTTGTTTCAGTACTTCTGATGATTGACTCAAAACGGTTTTGCGTAGCACCAAACGTGGCTCGCGTTGAAGTAACTGAGTCGATAGCGCTATCGATTTGTGAAATAGCATCAACAGCGCCAGTAGTCGTTGAAACATCAGTGGTACTGACAACAGTATTTAGTGCCGGATCTGTTTTCAAATCTGTAGTAGTTACATCAACTCGATTTTCCGCAGTTGAGTTTGGTCCAACCTGAAAACCAAGTGATGTACTTTCTGACAAAACTTTAACACCATTGAACTCAGTACCTTCAGTAACCCGAGTAATTTCTTCTTGAAGTGCCCCAATTTCTGCTTGAATGGACTGACGATCAGAGTCGGATAACGTGCCATTGGCTGCTTGAACCGATAGTTCTCGCATGCGTTGTAAGTTACCTGAGACTTCGTGCAAAGCACCTTCAGCTGTTTGGGCCAATGAAATACCATCCGCGGTATTGCGAACGGCTTGGTAGGAGCCTTGAATTTGTGTTGTAAAACGCGCTGCGATTGCTAGACCAGCAGCATCGTCTTTTGCGCTATTGATTCTTAGACCTGAGCTCAAACGCTGCATAGCTGTTTTTAACTTGGATTCAGACTTATTTAAATTATTAGCTGTATTTAAAAGCGTGTGGTTGCTATTTATTTTAGTGACCATGCCCTTCTATCCTCAATTACGTGTTGCACTGGACTTATTTCGGACAAACAGAGCTTTTTAATGTGATTCCAATCACAATTGTGTGATAAAAATAATAGATTACAGGGAGGGAAACAATAACTTATAGATTTTTGTGGCCACTTACCATTAAGTGGCCACCGAGTTTAATCGTTGACGATCAATTCTAATGTCGGATGATCGTAAGTGCGTGGTTTAATGGCTATTGTGGTGCCTAATTGCCGTTCTACCTGAGTTGATGAAAACATTGCGCGGATCGTTACGGTCAAGGTTTCGGGATCTTTTTCCGTGACCAATACGTGTTGCCGTCCGTGTCGTTGAATGGTTTTTACAATATCACCCACTTTTGCTTCTAACACATCCTCAATGTCCAATGCTTCTAGTAAGACCTTAGGCGTCATCACATCTTGCACCAAGATATCATTTCGTGATCCACCATGTTCATTTAAATAACGAATGGGTTTTTCACCGAGAATATCCGTAGCAGTGATTAAGCCCATAAAACTGTAATA
>Ga0224506_10001193_pt1 | contig 18879 bp, 18 predicted proteins | sample SF_Jan12_sed_USG_2_FD_169108 | JGI IMG/M metagenome (GOLD analysis project Ga0224506, IMG submission 169108) | Sediment microbial communities from San Francisco Bay, California, United States - SF_Jan12_sed_USGS_8_1 | ecosystem: Environmental > Aquatic > Marine > Sediment | place: USA... | reverse complement strand
TACAAACCCATTCGACCCAGAAAGCCTGTGTTGCGGCATTCAAGACAGCCTACCGCTTTATAGATTTTTTTAGGCCTGGCAGGTTTCCATGGCTTGACCAGCTGCTTCCACTGCTCTTCTTCAATATCAACCGCTTCTTTACAGTGCGGGCATAATGTTCGTACCAGCCGCTGAGCCATCACACCGATTAACACCGAGTTGATTAAATAAGGCGGCACGCCGATATCCATTAAACGGGTAATGGCTGTCGGCGCATCATTTGTGTGTAAGGTTGATAATACAAGATGACCTGTTAACGCCGCCTGGATTGCCATGTCAGCCGTTTCCATGTCCCGAATTTCTCCGATCATGATAATATCAGGGTCTTGTCTTAGCAGGGTTTTTACCCCGCCGGCAAAATCGACATCAATATTTTTTTGAACCTGCATTTGATTAAAGGCTGGCTCCACCAGTTCTATCGGGTCTTCAATAGTACAGACATTAACTTCCGGCTTTGCCAGTTGTTTAAGTGTTGAATAAAGCGTGGTTGTTTTGCCTGAGCCGGTAGGACCTGTGACCAGAATAATACCATTCGGTTGCTGTATCATTGCATCCCAGCTGGCCTCATCGGAGCCTGAAAAGCCTAACTCACGGAAATTTTTTACTAACACATCAGGATCAAAAATTCGCATCACCAGCTTTTCACCAAAAGCGGTCGGCATGGTTGACAAACGCAGCTCCACCTCAAGCCCATCCGCTGTCCTGGTTTTAATCCGGCCGTCTTGTGGCCGCCGTTTTTCAGCAACATCCATACGCCCGAGAATTTTTATACGGCTGGTTACCGCCGCCAAAACGGGCGTTGGTAATTGATAAACCTCATGCAATACACCATCGATCCTAAATCGCACGATGCTGGTATCACGGCGCGGTTCTAAATGAATGTCACTGGCACGCTGGTCATAAGCATACTGCAATAACCAGTCAACGATATTAACAACATGCTGGTCATTGGCATCGAGCTTACCTGCCCTGCCAAGGTCCATCAGCTGTTCAAGATTCTGGATATTACCCCGTGCCTGATCGCTGTCATTACTGGCACCAAGAACGGACTTCGATAAACTATAAAACTCTAGCAAGTAACGGTGAATATCATCGGGATTTGAAATCACCCGTATGAATTTTTTATTAAGTATATTGCCTAATTCCGTTTCCCATTCGGTAATATTAGGCTCACAGGTAGCGACAGTTATTATGTCATTTTCAACAAGTACCGGTAAGATACTAAAACGTGCCGCATAAGCATATGACATCACATTTGTGACAGCGGTCACATCAATCTTCAGCGGATCAATGCGAAAGTATTCAAGCTCGTAGCGCCCTGCCAGCCAGGTTGTCAAGAACTCCAGCGTTAACAACTGGCCGGGGCGCGTTTCATCCTTCCAGTTCCTTTCAGCAATCACCTGCAATGGGTGTTTATTTATATTTTCCCGGGAGCCGGCAAGGGTGCGCAGCAGCATCGAGTTATCTTTTATGACTCGACCTTCCTCTTCAAGCCACAAAAGTACCTGATGTATATCGAGCTTTTTTCCTGCCTGCGTATTAATATCCGTTTCCTTTCAAAATTACTATCACTCAATAATAAGTTTAGCCGCTTTCGCCGACATTAGCTGCTGAGCACTCATATTAAAGCGCACCGAAACAATGGCAGCATTAGCTGACGGGTAGTTTATTGAGCTCACCTTAGCGTCAACAATCTGGCCGTCAAGCCTTACCTTAACCGGCTGGTTGACTTTAATCGCCTTCTTTAACGGCAAAGGGAGCTGCGCTGTTACTTGCATTGTTTTTTTACTGGCAACCGTCAGCAAAACAGGCTTATCCGTTTTCAAACTGAATAACTGACCTGCACTAAGATGTACATCAAGCACCATCAGTTGTCTATCAGCCACTAAATCACAGTGTTTTACCTGCCATAACATTTGCTCACTATGCGCCTGTGCAGCATCATGGCTGGATTGCTTTTCAATATAAACCAGCTCTGCATGGCGGTGCTCAACCTCAGATAATACCGTCCTTGCAAACAGCTCATCTGCCAGCTCTTTTTCTTTTAATGCTGTTTCTACACCAGGCTTCAGCCCATTCACTATCGCCCGGCTCTGCTTAAGCTGAGCTGTATATAAACCACAATCAAGTGACAGCATTTTTTCACCGGCTTCGACATAGCTGCCGGCAGCAACATTTATTTTTTCTATCACACCTGACACGGGCAGACTCAGTTGCCTGACGTCATCCCAGGTCAGCTTTGCGTCATACTCAGCGGCATTAAGCGACTGCTGGAAAAGCACCATACTAAAGATAATTAATGGATAATGAAATTTCATTGCTGCATGTATTCCTCTAGGGTTAATCCGGACAGCATCGCAAGCTTCATCCAGGCAATAACCAGTTCAAAATAATTATTTGACTTTTCTAACCGGGCTTCAGAAACCCGTACAAATGAATCACCCAGGTCAGTTCTAAATTCCATTTCATAATATGCCCGGCTTCTGTCCTGATATAACTCCCTGTACTCTTCCGCTACTTCGTCGATATCCTGCCTGGCCTTTAGCACATATATCCGCTGCCACACTTCGAGGCTCTGCTGCCTGATTTGTGACTCAAGCTTTATCAGTACAGACTGTTGTTTTTTTAAATTCGCCAGGGCTTTTGCAACCGCAGATTTAGCCGTCGCATTTTCATATAAAGGTACTGAGTATTTAATTGCTGCCCGCCAGTTATTTCTCGATGGCAGTTCATTACTATATTCCCTCCATTCCAGCTCAGTGGACAAAGCAGAGCCGTGCTGTTTTCTGCTGGCTGCCAGCTCATACGCCGCAGCCTCAACCTGTAACTGCTGCAGCCTGAGCTGCAAATTATTAGCCAGCACTCTTTTCAGAAGATCATCATAATCCGGGCGTTTTCTGTTTATAAATGAAAATTCCGGAACAATAACCTCAGCAGGCAATTCTTTCGGCCTGGAAATACTTTCTGCTAACCGGGCCCGGGTAATGCGCTGCATGGTTTCACTTTCATAACGTCTTGCCCTGACTTGCTGATACTCAAACTGCGCCTTCAGCAATTCCACATCTGATGACTGTTTAAGCGCATTCCTTTCTTGTGTCTTGTTAAACTTAATATACGCGGTCGAAATTGCTTCATTATCGACCGTATATTTTAAATCCGCTAATTTAATATCAAAAAAGTTTCTTGCCGCCTCAATGCGTTTGCTCAGCCGCATGTTTTGCATCAACAATTTGTAAGACTTGATGCGCGCATTGACCGACTGTTCTTTATTATTACTAAATCCGGCATCCAGCAGGCTTTTTTTCATAACAATGGCCAGCTGGTGATCATCATTAACTTCATCTGTTATGACTTGAGAGGGCTCCACATACTGGGCCAGTGCTTCCAGACTGATATTGAAATCATTGATTCCCTGTACATTTAACAGCTCTGACTGTATCGCTGCGTATTCAGCTTTCAGCAGCTGCGCATCGGTATAAACGCCCTCATCGACAACACTCATTAGCAGATCAAAACCCAGGTTTTCAGGCAGCTCTGCAGCCTGCAAATACACAGGGAAAATTAGCACAAGACTCCATGCTAAGCGACAACGATAACTCATTATTTCTAGCCTTTATTTTTCTTTTTTTCTATTTTTCTTTGGCGTTTATATTTTGTAAAACGAAGTTTTTTATACTGCTCTTTGACTACGTATTCACCCAGCCACATAAACTCTTCAACCCCGGAAGCAGGGCCGGTATATCGCGTTACGCGATTGCCCTGCAAATCAAGAAACACAAAAACAGGGGTGGCTCTGACACGATTATGGATCAGCGCAAAGTCTTTCATCAGCATTGTCTTGCCTGAAAAATCTGTCATCTCCACATCACTCTCGATATCAATGGAAAATATCAGAAAGTGTTTCCTGAAGTAAGCCATTACCTCCGGCTGATTGAGCACCGTGGTCTTCATGCGATGGCAGAACGGGCACTCGTCCATTTCAAAAAACAGTAAAATACCTTTTTTCCCCTGATCTTTAGCTTCGACCAGCTCTTCTGTAAAGTCGCCTAATGTCTGATCAAATATAGCCTTATCATCTGCAGCCAAAACATCAGAGGCGATAATACTGCAAAAAAGTACCCATAATCCGATGCTGTTTCTAAAAAACCTCATATATAACTCTTTATAGTCTGTAGCATGCCAGAATACCCTGTTCACAGGCATAAAAAAAGCCCGCTAAGCGGGCTTTTTAACAGATCAATAATTTTTTAAGTATCGGCTTAAATTATTGGCTAAGATACGCCTTGTCTGACGACTCCTGCTCACCCAGAGACCAGGCTCCGCGGGTTTTAGCATGATTTGTAGCGGCATCAATATCCGACTGAGAAGCGGCACGATCAATCTCCAAAGTTTGACCTGAATAGATTAGGTCAGCATCTTTGATGATGTTACGGTTAGCTTTATAGATCAGTGGCCACTGATAAGGATCGGCATAAATTTCATTTTTGCCTGAAATATTCCACAGATTATCCCCTGTTACCACTTCATAGCTTGTATTTGCTGTCGATGTTTTTTCGTTACTTTCATCAACAGAAGACTGCATCGCTTTATTATTATCAACAGCCTCAGTCTTTGCCGTTTCCTGTTTTACAGGTTGCTCAACAGGATCTTCTTTTGTTTCTGCCCCACCACAACCGGCTATAAGCCCAATTGTTGCTATCGAAACAGCCAGCAACTTAGCCAATGTAACGCTTTTCATTATCAATCTCCAAATTTTATATTATTGTGGTTTTCTACCCCAGAAAAACTCCGTAGCAGCCCAATATTTATATACAATCAAACTATCAACGCAGTCATGCACTGTCAAGCAATAGCTGAGGCTTTGCTGTAAAAAAACGCCTTATTCACGCTGTACAACGATAACCGATAGCATTCAGGCGATGACAGGCATTATTCTCCTTTTTATTATCACTCATTATTATTACTCTTTGATGACAAACATTTTCTTTGCACTATTAAGTGTTAAACTAGATCTGTTCAATTCCCCCGAAAATACTGGAGTCACCTATGGCCGACAAAGTCACTATTTACCATAACCCACGGTGTTCAAAATCTCGCCAGACTATGGAGCTGTTGCACTCAAACGCTGTTCAACCTGATGTAGTTGAATATTTAAATAGCCCGCCTGATGTCGCCACCTTAGAAAGCCTGTTGACTATGCTCGGCATGCAGCCGCGCCAGTTAATGCGCAAAACTGAAGCTGAATATAAAGAAAACAAGCTCGATAATGACTCGCTCACACGCCAGCAACTGATCGAAGCCATGGTTAAATTCCCCAAATTAATCGAACGACCCATCGTTGTCAGCAATGGCAAAGCCGCCATCGGCAGACCTCCAGAAACTGTACTGGAGATTTTATAATGGCAGAAGTACTGGTTCTCTATTATAGCCAGGGTGGCGCTACCGCTGAGATGGCCGAGCTGGTTGCGCGCGGTGTAGAAGAAGTGAATGGCATGCAGGCACGGGTTCGCACCGTACCCCATGTATCAACCGTGACGGCAGCGGTTGAGTCTGATATCCCGGCAAATGGTCCGCCCTATGCAACACTGGAAGACCTTGAAGAATGTGACGGCCTGGTCATCGGCAGCCCGACGCATTTTGGAAACATGGCAGCAGCTTTAAAATATTTTATCGACAGTACAGGGCCTTTATGGATGTCGAAGGCTATGGTCAACAAACCCGCCGCTGTCTTTACCGCCACAGCCAGCATGCACGGTGGTCAGGAGTCTACCCTGCTCTCAATGATGCTGCCGTTATTGCATCAGGGCATGATTCTTGTTGGCTTACCCTATAGCGAGCAGGCGCTGATTCAAACTTCTTCCGGTGGCAGCCCTTACGGAGCCAGTCGCCTGACGAATGATCAGCTGAACTTGCAATTATCGGCCGATGAAAAAGCGCTTTGTAAAGCACTCGGCAAACGCGTCGCCCAGGTTGCTCAGTGCGTTAAACCCATCCTTTAAGAAAGCTTATTAAATATGACATCTAAAATAACCTTGTTTCGCTGGCTGGCTCTGAGCGGTTACTTTGCCTTAATGCTAAATCTGTATTTATTACTGTTTTTCTTTAATAAACCAGAACCTCAGCATATGCTGGCTGCGCTACTATTTCACATCGGGCCATTATTATTCCCACTAAGAGGACTGCTTGCGGCTAAAGCCTACACTCATGCCTGGGCTGGTTATCTTGCACTGTATTATTTTGTCATCGGTGTCTGGTATGCCGGCGCTGAAGCTGACCGGCTGATTGGCTTGTTAATTACTTTTTCAAGTCTTTTATTTTTTATCAGCGCCATTGGATTTGCACGACTACAGGGCAGAGCCGATAAAGCGGCAAAAAATAGCGGCTAGGTTTACGGGTTTAATACCTGCCTGACAAATGGAATGGTCAGGCGTCTTTGCTGTGCCAGCGATGCCTGATCCAGCTTATCCATATTCTGGTACAGGATAAACAAATCACGCTGATAATGCTCCAGCAAATAGCTGGCAACATTGTCAGGTAACTCAAGCCCCCGATTGGCCGCACGAGTTTGCAGTGCAGAGCGTTTTTCATCATCGCTTAGCGACTTTAACTGCAAAACAGGCCCCCAACTCAAACGCGACCTTAAATCTGGCAAGTTAATGACTAACTCAGCAGGGTTTTTCTCCGCCGCAAAAACCAGGCTCACCTTGCATTCTCTGGCCTGGTTGATTAAAGAAAACAATGCCAGTTCCCATTCGTCGTCACCCAACACACTATCTAAGCCGTCAATGGCGATCAAATCGAGATATTCTGCCCCCTCTAATACTTCGGTGCTGACACCCGGCATCTGATCCAGCGGCAAATAACTGGCGGTTAATTGCTGGCTGGATGCCATTTGACAGGCCGCCTGCAATAAATGCGACTTGCCCAGCCCCTCGGCGGACCAGAGAAAAACCTGCTGCTCACCATTGCCACTAAAAATATCACGCAGCATATCCACCGCTAACTGATTGGAGCCTGAATAAAAACTGCTGAAAGTACAGCTCTCTTTTGGCTGGAGCTGCAAGGGTAACTGCTGCATAAGTCGATTGCTTACTCTGTATCGTATAAAGAACTGGTTAAATATTGCTGGTGCATATGGCGCAATAAAACAGCAATGATAGCCGCCACCGGCAAAGCCAGCAATATACCCACGAAGCCGAATAACTGACCACCTGCGAGCACTGAAAAGATAACGGCCACCGGATGCAAACCAATTTTATCGCCAACCAACAACGGCGTTAAGAGCATGCCTTCTAGCGCCTGACCGATACCAAACACAATCACAACCGGCCAGATCTGCAGTATATCCTGAGTCTGTAACAGCATGGCAACACCGGCCGTGACAATGCCGACTATAAAACCCAGATAGGGCACAAAGCTTACCAGACCCGCCAACATGCCGATTAATAAAGCCAGCTCCAGACCAATGATTTTTAAGCCCAGCGCATAAATGATGCCCAGCACAATCATCACCATGAACTGCCCGCGCAGAAATGCAGCCAGCACATTATCAGATTCTACAACCAGCTTTTTAATCACCGGTTCTTTAGCTCGCGGCAACAACTCATGGACACGTGCCAGCAGAATATCCCAGTCGCGCAACAGATAAAAGGTCACCACGGGTATCAATACCAGGTTCGCCAGCCAGACCATAATCACCAGCCCGGAGTCTGAAATCGACTTGAAGATATTCAGCATATTGCTGCCGCTAGAGCTCCATTGCTGGCTGATTAGCTGACGCAGTGCATCCAGATTGAAGGCTTGCGGATCCAGGTCAAAACGCGCCGCTAACGCAGGCATTAACTCCCGCTGTATCCAGTTTAAATGCGCTGGCAGGCTTTTTAACAAATAACTGATTTGTGACTCCAGCATCGGCATTAAAAATACCAAGACCAGGGTTAACAGCAGGAAAATAATCGAGAATACTATGCTGACAGCAAGCGTTCTGCCCAGTTTATAGGTTTCCAGGCGATCCACCAGAGGGTCGCCCAGATAGGCCAGTAAGGCGGCTATAAAAAAAGGTGTTAATACCGGTGACAGCAAATAAAGCAGAACCGACACAAGCAGTGTCGCGATCAGCAGCATCCATTTTTGTGAATCGTTAATCACTGCCGTTATCTCATCTCATAAGCCAGGATCACATCATCCTGAAGCGGCTGCTGGGTACTCACCTGAACATTGACAGGCTTTAACAGCGAACCTAATGCAATCAAACGCTTCAAATCAGCCACACTGCCCCGCGCATCAATTTTAAAGCGCATGCCCTGGGAGCTGACTTCGCTGGCATTAAGGTCTTTTATTGGTGACAAGCCCCGCAAGTAAGTCGTGATTTTCGCATAGCTGTCTACACTGCTCACACCGTGGATATCGATATAAAAGTTTCCGCCAGCGGATTCACGTAAAAACAGTGCATACTTAACTGAGATGTTATCGCTGGCTTTATCAATGCCCGAACCTGACAGCAAAGCCAGATCACGGCTATTGATTTGCCAGTATTGCTGGTGTTTGTCTGTTAACAAGTCCCATTTCACCTGCCATTCATTGCCGGCCCAAAAATAACGACCGACCAGCATAGACTCTTTTTCATACCGTCGGGAGACGGTTAATATATTGTCCCAAAAACCGCCCCAGAGATCGACAAAGCTCAGGCGGGAACGATCCGCCTCATCGTATTCAGGCCAGCGTATCGGCAAGCCTCTTAATTTTGCCGCTTTTTCAATTTCATCCTTAATCGGGGATATATCCCGTTGTTTCAGCACATAACGCTGACCACCATCGCGCACAGCTATCCAGACCAATGTTTCAGGCCGCTGTTTACCCCAGACAGGCAACTGGCTTTTCCTCAATAAGAGGTTAACCGCCTGTACATCAAATTTAATCCAGAGCATGTTGTTATATAAGATTTCGCCTGGCTTGTTATCCGCACCAAGCGGTTGTTCAAAGCCTGCCGGCAATTCACGGTAACGAAACTGCGAAACGTATTTTAAAACCTTATCACGGGCATCGTCGATAGTCGGATTGCCAAGAACCCGGCTGCTACCGACAACTTTTATAAGCACCTGCTGAAAGGCTTTTTTAAAGACCTCATGACGAGTTGTCCGGGTCTGATCACTGACAGCGATTTCAGCCTCATAAAGGTGTTCAATAATCGCCGCAGATGAGGGCATACTGCTCAATATCAGCCCCGTAAACAGCCCCCATATACTCAATATTTGTAATTTTTTAACAATCTGCTGCATAGAAATTTCATTACCGGGTAGTAGAGCGTGTACAATACCATACTTCATATAATTTCGGGTTCTGCACGTCTCATGAATGACTCCAATAGTCCAACTTCTCTCAGTTATAAAGATGCTGGTGTAAATATTGATGCTGGTAATGATTTGATTGATAAAATCAAACCACATGTCGCTAAAACCAAACGCCCCGAGGTACTCGGCGGATTAGGCGGCTTCGGGGCCATGTTTCAGATTCCTCTGGATCGCTATAAAGAGCCCGTTTTAATCTCCGGCACCGATGGCGTTGGTACCAAGCTAAAGCTTGCTAGCCAGTTAAACAAACATGACACCATTGGCATTGATCTGGTTGGCATGTGTGTTAACGACATTCTTGTGCAGGGCGCGGAACCTCTCTTTTTTCTTGATTATTATGCCACCGGCAAACTGCAAACAGAAGTCGCCGTTGACGTGATTAAAGGCATCGCCGAGGGCTGCCTGTTATCGGGTGCCTCATTAATTGGCGGGGAAACGGCCGAAATGCCAGGCATGTACTCTGCCGGTGACTACGACATGGCCGGTTTCTGCGTTGGCATTGCTGAAAAAAGCCAGATTATTGATGGCACTAAAGTCAAACCCGGTGATGTCATTTTAGGCATGGCTTCTTCAGGCCCGCATTCAAATGGTTATTCCCTGATCCGTAAAATTCTCGAGCTCAGCAAAGCCGACCTGAATCAGGATTTTGAAGGCCAAACGCTGGGCGAGGCATTGCTCACACCGACCCGCATTTACGTCAAACCGCTGCTGGCTTTAATCAAAACGATTGATATCCATGCCATGGCGCACATTACAGGTGGTGGCTTGCTGGAAAACATTCCCCGCGTATTGCCAGAAAACACCAATGCCACACTCTCAGCCAAGAGCATAGCCCTGCCGGCTATCTTTAAATGGCTGCAGCAAAAAGGCAATGTTGAAGACAGTGAGATGCACCGCACGTTCAACTGCGGTATTGGCATGGCTGTAATCGTTGATGCACAAGATGCACAAACAGCTATTTCAACACTCACGGCCGCTGGTGAAAATGTATGGCAAATTGGCAGCATTACATCAGGCAAAGGGACTCCTGAAGTTATTATCGAATAAAGTCCATGCCAAAAGAAACGCTATCTATCGTTGTTTTGATATCCGGCTCAGGCAGTAATCTGCAGGCACTGATTGATGCTTTAGCCGCACAGTCCATTAATGCAGAGATTAAAGCGGTATTGAGCAACAAGGCTGATGCTTTTGGACTTGAGCGTGCCCGCAAGGCCGGCATTCCCGGCCTGTTCATAGATCACACGGCTTTTTCTGACCGGCTTGGCTTTGACCAGGCCATGATCAATACAATCGATCCTTACCATCCGGATATCATCGTCCTGGCCGGCTTCATGAGAATTCTCAGTAATGAGTTCGTCGATCATTATGCCGGGCGACTGATCAATATACACCCGTCTTTACTGCCTGATTTCAAAGGCCTGAACACACATCAACGCGCACTTGATGCCGGCCACAAAAAACACGGCGCATCTGTGCATTTTGTTAGCAATGAACTAGACGGTGGCCCGGTCATCGCCCAGATTGAAGTCCCGGTTGAAGAGCATGACACGGCTGAAACATTAAGACTCAAAGTCATCAAACAGGAACACATCATTTACCCCAGGGTCATCCAGTGGTTCGCAGAACACAGACTGAGACTGCAAGGCCAGCATATTTATTTTGATCATAAATTGCTCGAAAAACCCCTGCTCTTAAACTCACTGCCAGCGTCACAAACTGTATGAGGTTTTTTTTATTCTCTGCATTGCTTGTCTGTTGCACGGTATTGAAAGCAGACAATGTTTCAGCCCGGCTACCGGCCGACTTCACTGCCACATACGAGCTCTATAAAAGCGGCTTGCCGGTGGCAGAAACAAAATACAGCCTGAAGACAACAGCACAACACGCCCGCTTTGAATCCACTACTGTATTAAAAGGCCTGTTGTCTTTATTTAATGATGAACGCATTCATGAAATCAGCCGCTTTGATATCTCTGCGCCTGATAATGTAAAACTCAGCCATTATGCGTTTTCGCAAACAGGCAAAAATAAACTTGAGATAAATAGCTCGATCGACTGGCAAAGGCATCGCATTAGCACGACCATTGATGACAACGCGGCCGTGCAGTTTTCATTCGACACAGCGCTATGGGATAAAAACTCGATCTTTCTGGCACTGATCACTCATGCCGGTAAAAATATTACAAGCTTGTCGTTTAATACCCTGCATCAGGCTGAAACGAAAACCTACAGGTTTGACAAGCTGGCTCAAAAAGAAATTGAAATTGATGACAATGAATGGAAACAAACATCAGTCTGGGCGCGCAGCTATAATAACAAAAAGACAATCTTCTACCTTGATCCGACTGAACATAATTTTCCGTTAAAAATTGAACAGTATAAAAATCAACAACTACAGGCCACTTTATGGCTAACAGAGCTGAACTGGAATGAATGAGCAAAACGACCCCGCCACCGATGAAGATGATTTCATCAGCAAAAGTCAGATCAAGCGTGATGTCTATGCGATTACAGATATCGGCATTGAACTGACAAAACTAACCGACTCGCAGATTAAATCAATCCCGATGACAGACAATCTGTTTAATGCCGTAATGGAATATAAACGCATTCGCAAACACAGTGCGCTTAAAAGGCAGCGACTTTATATTGGGAAATTAATTCGAAAGGATGACTGGGAAACGATTCAACAGCATCTGCACCAACTGAGAGAGCCATTATTGCTTAATAATGCACGCTTTAAGGAAATGGAGGACTGGCGTGACCAGATGCTGGAAGAGGGCGACAAGGCGGTAAATGCCTTTATCGGCGAGCATCATCAGGCCGACCGTCAGAAGCTGAGGCAGATGGTGAAAAATGCCATTAAAGAGAAAAATAAAGGCGATACGCCGGCACATGCCAGAAAGCTGTTCAAATATATCCGTGAAGTTTTTGAAATCAGCACATAAGGTCTATAATTAATAGACAAACTTAAATTATGAGGTCATTTAGATGGAACGTTCGCAAATACATAACTACTATGAACACCTTGTTTTTGACTATATCGATCAGCATGTCGTTCCTAATGCCGTCGGCAAGTCAGATGATTATTTTCTCGACATCGCCTGTATCGCTCTCAACAAATTACCTAACCGTTATGTCCGCCACGAAGTAGATATGGCTTTTTTTTTAAAATCCGATGAAAGAAGTGAAATGAAAAAACGCGTTAGAGAATCGATTAAAGAAGCCCAGGGCTTTATTGATGAGAACTTCGAAAACAGACACTAGCCATAATTTTATCTGCCCAGACAAATAATGCAGATGTTATAAAACATAACACCTGCATTTCTGCTTTTCTTTAATCAATCGCTACAGGCTGTATTTAATCACTGGCTATCTGACACGCCAGTCGGCGATGCTGCAGAACCGGGAAATGATCGCGGGTCGCTTCAAGGTACTGCCGGTCGAACTTAGCCACCACAACACCGGCACCTTTGCCCATATAATTAAGCACTTGCCCCCAGGGATTGACAATGGCGCTGTTACCGTGTGTTTCACGACCACTAACGTGATAGCCACCTTGCGCGGCTGCGACTACATAACAAAGGTTTTCAATCGCCCTGGCACGCACCAGCACTTCCCAATGCGCCTTACCTGTTAACGCGGTAAATGAAGATGGAATAGCACAGATTTCCATGCCCTGATTTACCATGGTTCTAAACATTTCAGGAAACCTGAGATCATAGCAAACGGCCAGCCCAAGCTTGCCAAAGGGTGTATCGACAACAACGGTTTTATCGCCGGACATGGTGGTATCTGACTCTGTATAGCTTTCGTTTGACTCTTGAAGCAGCACGTCGAACAGGTGAATTTTGTTATAACAGGCAACTCGCTCGCCCTGATCATTAAATAACATGCAGCTTGCATATAATTTTTCAGCGTTGTCCGTGGCCACCGGAATGGTTCCGCCAACCAGCCAGATTGAATTCTTTTTTGCCTGCTCTGATAAAAATCGCTGAACTTTTCCATCGCCATCTTTCTCAGCAACCGCAATGCGCTCCTGATCTGTTTTGCCCATAAAAGAAAAGTTCTCAGGCAATACAATCAGTTTTGCAGACTGCGCCACAGCTTCAGCAATTAGCTTTTCTGCCTGATCCAGATTTGCCTGAACATTTGGACCCGATGCCATTTGAATGGCTGCTACCATAGTCACTGTTTAATTCCTCCTGCCACCTGGACAGTTAATTTTATAATATCTTTTGAACCACTGCCGACTGTTGTTTTTATATTAACGGATGATATGCCTAATGCAATCAACCAGTCGATCAATTCCCTTAACCAGAGTTCCCCATTCTCACCACCTGGGTAACTAATTTCAATAGCCTGATTCGAATTATTTTGCCATAGCCTTACAAGTTTTTGCATTTCAGGCAGTTTTACAACTCTCTCTCCATGGCGAGGAATGGCCCATTGCTCTGCTGTAATCACAATAACAACCGCTTCGGCCCGGAGCTTTAAAGGCAGCAGGCTAACCAGCATGCACAAGGCAATCACTACTATTTTATTGCTCATCGTGCTTTCTTTTAACTGAGGGCGGCATTTTTGTATCCAGCTTTTTGATTACCGGATCACTCCAGCTACCTGTAATATGGTACTGATTTTGTGCGGCTTCATCGACGCCGAGTAACTTCTGCCCCACGTAAGCGACTATTCCCACTGTTGCGCCCTGTAACACCGCCAACCAGCCCGAAACACCAGAAGATATCCTTGGCACGACAGACATTACCTGGTCATAGTCTTTATCGGCCAGGCCAATCCTGCCTTTGAAATAAACATCTGCCGAGGTACCGGTGATGGAAGTTTTGCTGGTGTAAAGCTGGCCATCGCTAAAAGAAGCCTGGCTTTTAAATTCATCAAATTCAAAACCCTCGGTAAAGGTATCGCTAAAATCAAGCATGAAACGCCGGGGTAAAGCACTCAAACTAAAGACCCCCAGCAATCTGCCTGCTCCCGGCTCAATATCAACAAAACGCCCGTTATTAACATCAACATCCATACGCCCTTTAACAAGCTTCCAGTCAAAGTTCAGAGGCGAAGCCGGCCATTGCCAGTCTATCATTGCTTTTCCTTCGCCTTTTTTTATACTGTTGCTGAAACCATAAGATGATAGCATTTTCCCGACATTATCACTTTCTACTTCAATCCTGAAACTGGAATGATCAGTACCCGCTTTTTTTGCAAACCAGTTCCCCTTGGCTTTAACGGTGACCGCATCGCCATTTAAAGTCAGATTATGCAGAGTCAGGCCGTAATCACTTTGCGTTGTTTTAAACGCCACGCTATCAAAGCTGTATTTTTTATACACAAAGTTTTTTCCTGACACATTCAGGGCAGGGATTTTATTGGGAGACATCAATCTCACCGGACTAACATCTGTTTCAACAGCCGCTTTATTAATTAAAACCGATGATAAATCAAGCGCTGAAAAACGCACATTCACAGGCTGCTCATAATTTATATCTTTTAAAAATCTCGCCGTAGCAGTCATTTCATTTGAGTTGACAGCAAGGTTCCAGCCACCGTTAAGCAGCTTTGCCTTTATGTTCGCTTTTGATATCTGATACTGATCATACTGCAGCGTATCAGCATCCATATTAAGCTGGACATCATCAAAGACAATATGGCTGTCTTGCTGCGCGAAAAAAGGCAAAACAACTTTTTCCCATTGCTTCAGATCCAGGGACAATAACTTTGCAGATAAACGAATACCCTTTTCAGGCAATACAGCGCGGCCGGTGTTAAGCCTGATATCAGAACGCACAGCCTTGAATTCTCTATCCCATCTCATAGCCAGATCAAGCAAGTCTCCATAATGGAGCACAAGATCAGAATAATCAGGGAAGAGTTTAATGCCGAGTGAAAAATCCAGGTCCTTGTCCGCCTTTTTTAAAAACGGCGGCGGCAGCATGACATCAATATTTTTCATGTTCGCTTGCAGCGTCAGGGACATCATTTCTGAATGAATGGGAGCGTGATTAAATTGCATATCCAGCGCCCAGTCTGTCTCGTTTTTAATCAGCTCCGCAATCTCTATATCAAAAGGCACTACATTTTTAACATCAGCCTTGAAATGTGTCTTTAAAGTCGTTTTTTTGTCACCCCCGGTACCAGTTCCAAAATCCTGTGTACTAATAGATACCTGTATCGGTTGCTGATTAAAATGTGCCGTTAAATGATCGGCTGTAATCAGGGCATTTTTAAAATCAACGACACCGTGTATATTGTCTAGCTCATAACCATAATCTTTAACTTTCAGTTTATTGCCCTGAAGGTGAAGTCTGCCATCAACCCCAACTCCACTTTTTCCACGCAACGGGATATCTAAACCCAGCTCACATTTCAGCCCCCCTTCGATTCGGGTATATTGAGTCAGGGATTGGTAAGTCTTACTTAAAGGTGTAGCCATGAAAAATGAATCCAGTCCGTGATTGTCAGAACTGACATTTCCCTGTACCACGACACGCCTGTTTTTTTCAGTCAAATTGAGTGTTGTAAGTGTATCTGTTATCTGGCTATCACCTATAAACCCTGTTTGAGCATCAAACGTTATGTGATGATTATCAGCAGCCAGACGACCATTAATATCTGAAATACCGGGCCAGTCAGGCAGGTATTTAAACACTCCCTTGCTGACATCAACAGCGTACTGCATGACACCTTCATTTTTCTCAAATGGTAAACCACTGACATTACCATGAAATAAAAAATTAAAATTGCGTAATTCGGCATCAATTATTGCTGTCGAAAGCCACTGCCCGGTACGCTTACCCAGTAAACCATCAGCACGATGCCGGTTAAGCCATTTTGCATCGGCTTTTTCAATTTTCATCTGCATATCAATCAGTACTTGATCATTAAAATCAATATCAAGTCGAGCCCTGACGTCTACCGAATCAATATTGGCAAGCACATTTTCTGAACTAATATTAAATGTTCCGGCATTGCGCTCCACTTTAAATAACCCGTTTAGTTCGTCAGCAACCAGGGGCTCATTAAAGTATGCCGATACAAGACTTGCTTTCTTGCTATCAAGCAAAAGCCGACCCTTATCGTTCTCAAGCCGCAGATCGCCACTGATGCCATCAAACCTGATATTTTCATCTGTCAGGCTGAGACCAAAATTTTCAAACCGGGTTTTTAATAACCAGCTATCTGGCCGCATCCAGTCATCGATGTATACATCCGTTTTTCTTAACACGCCTTTTGGATTGAGTGATGATATTTTATTAACCAGTGCTTCGTTCAAAGGAAGGTTGATTGCCAGCTGGTAGACATCAGAAAGATCCATGTATTCACTACGCAAACCCAGGGCATTATTTTTTTGATTATATGACAGCGAAAAGTAAAGATTTTTCCAGTCATTATTGCCCAGCTGCAAATTCAGGTTGTCAATGACGAGACTCCACTCATCGCCGACATGATCGAGCTGAAAAGCGCTGGACAGGTTTTGTGTTGACCACGACTTTTTATCCGTTGCATTTTTCCCTGATATAACTAAATCACTGGCTGCAACCATGCCCTTGACATTATTGACTTTCAGGCCATCTAATTTAAGCCACAGATTTGCATCTAACCGGCTGGAGAGTTCAAAACCCGGCGTTTTTATATACTGCATAAAAAAATCAAGATTAGCGGCTTTAGCATCGATATAGAGATTCGTGAACCAGCTTTCTTTGTTTTTTTCCAGCTCGGCAATCAGCAGGATTTTTTCTCCAACCTGATCCGGTGCATCTGAATTCAGATAAAAGTTATAATTGCCATCATCAAACTCAACAGCCAATCGCACATCTTTGAATGTCAGGCTCGCCGGTGAACGCCGCTTATCTGTCCACTGCAGGGTTATCTCGTTAAGCTCTAGTAACTTATCATTTAAGACGCTTAATATTTTCTGCTCATGTGTATTCTCTGCCGGCTGACGATCTTCCTTAGTGCCTGCCGCCACTGGTACGCCCTGAATATACAGCTGACCTTGTTTGTCTGTTTCTATAAACAGGTGCGATCCATTGAGCGTAATCACTGTCGGCTCAAAGCTTAAATTTAGCAGGTTACTCATTATACCGAATTCAAAAATCACTTCGTCAAAGCGCACCAGCTGTGAACGTTTGTCTTTTTTGAAAACACTGACATCAAGCAGTTTGATTCGCGGAGAAAACCAGTACCAGTCGGCATCTAGTCTTGTGATCTGTACAGGATAATCTAATGTCTGCTGAAGCTGTTTTTCGATTTCATCCTCATAAGTTGCCAGATAAGGCAGTGCCAGCCTTAACGCCGCCATCAGCACAACAAAAGAAATCAGCAGCACTGATGCCGCCAAAAACAGCCACCAGCGCAGTTTTGCTAAATATTGACCCTGTTTATTATTTAAGTTCAGAATCATGATCACTACATAATGACGACGTCAAATTGTTCCTGTGTATACAGCACTTCCGCCTGTAATCGAATCGATATGCCGATAAAATCTTCCAGCTCTGCCAGACTGCTCGACTCCTCATCCAGCAGCATATCGATGACATCCTGGGAAGCCAGCACCATTAATTTTTGCGCATCAAATTGTCTGGCTTCACGAATCGTTTCTCTAAAAATTTCATAACATATTGTTTCAGCTGTCTTCACAGAACCTCTGCCTGCACAGGTAGGGCAGCTTTCACAAAGCACATGCTCAAGGCTCTCACGCGTTCGTTTACGCGTCATTTCAACCAGCCCCAGCGATGACACATCACAGACATTTGTTTTTGCATGGTCTTTGTCAAGACACTTGCTAAGTGCGCGCATCACCTGACGCCGGTGCTCCTCTTCCATCATGTCGATAAAATCGATAATGATAATGCCCCCCAGGTTCCTCAGCCGCAGCTGGCGAACAATAGCCTGGGCGGCTTCGAGATTGGTTTTAAAAATAGTCTCTTCAAGATTGCGATGCCCGACAAATGCGCCTGTATTGACATCAATGGTTGTCATCGCCTCGGTCTGATCTAAAATAAGATAACCACCGGACTTTAGCTGCACCTTTCTTTCAAGGGCTTTTTGAATTTCATCCTCAACACCGTATAAATCAAATATAGGACGTTCACCTGGATAATGTTCGATCGTAGCTTTCAGCTCGGCCACATATTTGGCAGCAAAATCATTCATTCGGGTACAGTTTTCGCGCGAATCAATTCTTATCTTCTCCAGATCATCATCAACCATATCCCTCAGAACCCTCAAATGTAACGGTAGGTCCTGATGAATAATATCACCGGCTCGGGCATGTTTTCTTTGTTCTTCGATCGAGTCCCAGAGTGATTTTAAAAACCTGATATCCCTGCGCAGTGATTCTGGCGTTGAACGCTCAGCGGCGGTGCGTAAAATATATCCCGCCTCACCGATTAAATCATCGTGCTCAAGCAGCATATCTTTTAAATGTTGGCGGACTTCTTCATCTTCAATTTTGGATGACACGCCAATGGTGTCA
>Ga0224506_10001192_pt1 | contig 18887 bp, 19 predicted proteins | sample SF_Jan12_sed_USG_2_FD_169108 | JGI IMG/M metagenome (GOLD analysis project Ga0224506, IMG submission 169108) | Sediment microbial communities from San Francisco Bay, California, United States - SF_Jan12_sed_USGS_8_1 | ecosystem: Environmental > Aquatic > Marine > Sediment | place: USA... | reverse complement strand
TTGAAAGGTATGAAATTATATTAATCAATCTACTGATTTTTATCTCGTCCCTGGTGTTATCAATATTAATTTCAATTGCTATTACCCGATCAATTACCTCGCCACTAGCACAGATCCAGACGACCGTCACACAACTTTCCCACGGTATGTTTAATGCTCGAGTCGGAATACTTCAAAGTAAGCAGATGATCGAGTTAGGTTCCGGCATTAACAGCCTTGCCGATTCGTTAGAAAGTGCTTATACCGATATGCAAAAGAATATTGACCAAGCGACTAATGATTTAAGAGAAACACTGGAGACGCTGGAAATCCAAAACATTGAACTGGACATAGCCCGGCGCGAGGCTCTTGATGCCAGTCGAATAAAGTCTGAATTTCTGTCTAATATGAGCCACGAAATCAGAACCCCCCTTAATGGTGTCATTGGATTTATCAGACTGTTAATGAAATCTAACCTGACCCCCAGGCAAGAAGATTATTCAAAAACCATTTTATCTTCATCTGAAAGCCTGTTATCCATAATAAATGACGTTTTAGACTTCGCCAAAATTGAGGCTGGAAAACTAGCTCTTGATAACATGACCCTCGACTTAAACCACATCATTGAAGACGTATTAGTGATGTTGGCGCCCAGTGCTCATAGCCGACAAATCGATCTTGTGCCTTTATATTATGCTGATGTACCGGATTATATTGTTGGAGATACGCTAAGGATCAAACAGGTCGTTACTAACCTTGTTAACAATGCCATAAAATTTACTGAGAAAGGGCAGGTCATTGTCAGAACATCTGTCGAGCATGACTATGGAAATTCTATGATGGTTAAAATCAGTGTCAGCGATACTGGCATTGGCTTAACTGAAGAGCAGAAGAAAGCACTTTTTAAATCATTTCAACAGGCAAACACCTCTACGGCCAGAGAATATGGCGGAACAGGACTAGGATTAGTGATCTCGAAAAAGATTGTGGAGCAAATGAGTGGTGATATAGGCATTGAGAGTGAGTATGGCACCGGTTCTACATTTTGGTTTACCATGCGAGTCGAATTACCAACCCAGATAAATAGACCTGATCTGCCACAAAACATAATTAACAAGACCGTTGTACTCTATGATACAAATCCAGCGATGCAGTCGTCTCTGCACCATACCATTGAACGCTATGGCATTAGCGTTGTTGATGCGACCTCAATGGAAAACTTACTGGATATTTGCCAAGCCAATCCGGCTCCTGACATAGCCATCATTGGTTTTGGTCAAAGCAGTCAAGTGAACGATGATCTTCACCGTAAAGTTTCTTTTATCGTTAAGGACCGGAATATCGTCACACTGGTCCTCAGCAATGTTCATGAAGACAACATCAACCTAAAACTTATTGAACGAAATGCCAGCGCCTATTTATCCAAGCCCTTTCATACCAGCAAACTGATACAAATATTGTGCGGTGAACAAACAACAGCCAAAGATCATTTTATATCAGAAGGCTGTCGAATTTTAGCGGTCGATGATAATTCGGCTAACCTGAAACTGTTACAAATGTTACTGGAAGACATGGGCATAGAAACAGTCACGGCAACGAGTGGACAAATGGCAATAAATATCCTGGAAAAACAAACCTTCGACCTGATTTTTATGGACATCCAAATGCCGGGAATGGATGGACTGGAAGCCACTAAAATCATTCGCAGTAAGATCAACCACCCCAGAGTGCGCATTCCAGTTATTGCACTAACCGCTCATGCCATGGCAAACGAAAAGGAAAGGTTGTTAAAAAGTGGTATGGATGATTATTTGACTAAACCAATCGACGAACAAGTGTTAGCACAAACCATATACAAATGGACAGGCAAAGAGATCCAAACATCACTACCGGAATACCATCTATTACCCTTAACAGACAGTTCTGTCATTAAGACCATCGATTTGCACCTGGCACTAAAACGAGCCAATTTTAAAACTGACCTTGCCATTGATATGTTTCATAGTCTGATTCAACAACTTATTACCGAGCAAAAACAGGTAACAACGCTATATGAACAAAAATCTTATAAACCACTATTGGAAGTAGTACATAGAATTCATGGTGCAAGCCATTACTGTGCGGTTCCGGAGTTAACACACACAGCTGAACGCTTTGAGGTGACATTAAAACAGGATAATACCGAGGAATACGCTACAGTATACAAAGCGTTAAATACGGCGATAGATAACCTCATGTCATGGAATGAAAAAAATGATTTCAACGCATCAATTATAGAACTCGCGGCAAACAAGACTGCTTAACATGCCAAATATTATCGGTTTTTTTGATTGAACTGATCAAACTCTAATCGGGCTTTAAGAACACAGTCTTTTGCGTCTATAAATTTGAATCGATAAAGATTTCGAACCCAGCTGGATATCCGGGCTGGCTGACCAGCTTCCTGCTCACGCATGAGACCCAGCTCCGCAGCCCTGATAAATGCGTTTGCCTGAGACAACCTTATTTCACTCATCGGTGAATCAAGAATTTTCAATGCCAAATGACAATTCACAAGAATATCAGCCACTTCCGGATTTTGGTTTTGTAGCCAACTGATACCTTCATATTGCTCTCTATATCGAGTTTGGCAACGACTGGCTAACGAAGTTAGTTGATAGCCTAAAGATTGAATTCGAGACACAATAAGATCCATGGCAGCAAGACCCTCAATATCAGGTTGATCCAGGCCTTCTCGGCAAAGCTGCAGGTAATCTGAATCTAGCTGTAACACGACGCGCTTAGTGAGCTTATTGACAAACGTCAGGTCACATCGACTATCCTCTTCACCCTGTTGAAACGAATCAATGATATAGCTGCGAAGCCGTTCGCGCGCGTCAGTTACATTACCATTATCTAATTCGGAGATGGCCTGGCTACAAGAAGTGAATTCTTTGGAATAAACAATCGAGGGTAGATGAAGCAGCATTACAAAGAAAAAAACTCTGAACATGCAGCTTCCTTTCAACTTAGTCCCTACCCGCCAACGTTCTATTCTTGGCAATACGGCGATCCCGCGCATTAGGACCTTTTTTAACTTCGGTATTCTGGTTATTTTTGAACTTTTCAGGGGCAAATGGATTATCACCCGAACGGAATTCGAATCGAATCGGAGTCCCTCTAACTTCCAACACTTTTTTAAAGGTATTTTCCAAATATTTTTTATAGCTACCGGGCAAACGATCGACCTGATTACCATGTACGACAACAATGGGCGGATTACTTCCACCCTGATGCGCATAGCGAAGCTTGATGCGTCGACCATTAATCATCGGTGGCTGATGCTGCTCTACTGCACCTTCCAAAATTGTCGTCAATTTATTCGTCTGCCATTTGGCCATCGCCGAACGATAAGCCACCTTAATGGACGTATAGATATCGCCAACACCAGAGCCGTGTTTTGCAGAAATGAATTTCACATCAGCCCAGTCAAATAGAAAATCCATACGTCGATCTAATTCGACTTTAACCTGATCTTTATCATACTGAGCCATTCCATCCCATTTATTCACTGCAATAACCAATGAACGACCGGCATTTAGCACAAAACTTAACATGTGCAAATCTTGCTCAACGATCCCATCTCTGGCGTCTAGTACCAAGACGACAACGTTTGCATCCTGAATGGCCTGTAATGCCTTAACAATAGAAAACTTCTCGACAGATTCTTTGATATTTTTACGACGACGTACACCCGCTGTATCAATGAGCGTATATTTCTCTCCATCACGTTCATAAGGTATATAAATTGAATCCATTGTCGTGCCAGGATGATCATAGACAACAACCCGTTCTTCACCCAGCATGCGGTTAACCAATGTTGATTTACCTACATTCGGACGTCCAACAATCGCAATACGAGTTCCCCAATATTCTTCGGCTCCATCTTCTGGTAACTCTGCAAATGGAAACTCTTCCAAAACCTCTTCGATCAGGCTTCTTATGCCACGGTTATGAGAGGCAGCTATTGGAAATGGTTCTCTGGAAAGACCTAATTCATAAAAATCCAGTACAGCAACTTCTTCATCACGCCCATCAGTTTTATTAACAACCAACCACACCATCTTATTTTTCTGGCGTAACATTTTAGCGATCATATGGTCGGCACCGGTAATACCCTGAACTGCATCGACCATAAACAATACAGCATCGGCTTCATCAATAGCAGTATAAGACTGCCCCGCCATTTCGGCATCCAGACCTTCTTCAAACCCACTAATACCACCGGTATCAACCACAATATAGGGTCGGTCACCGAGCTTTCCATCACCATACTTTCTATCACGAGTAAGGCCAGGGTAATCAGCAACCAAGGCGTCCCGTGTTTTTGTTAGGCGATTGAATAATGTTGATTTTCCGACATTTGGTCGTCCAACCAATGCAATAACCGGTGTCATAGTGTTTTCCTGACTGGATAAAATTGAATGAGAGACGACATTAGTTCGCCTCTATTTGTGTCATGCTATAGGATTTAAGTCTTCCGCTTTCACCCTGAACAATTAAGCGATCGCCCAGACTCAACGGTTTGCCAGAAATCCCGATATGTTCGACCTGAATCCGGCTAACAGCTATTCCGGTTTTCGGATCAATCAAATGTAACCATCCCAGTTTATCGCCAAAGGCCATATATCCTTGCCAAATGGCAGCGTCAGATAATTCACGATAAAGAAAGTCTCGATTCTCCCAGAGAAGATCCCCAGTCTGCGGATCCAATCCAACAACTGAATCATCATTCAACTGAATAACCAACGTATCGACAAAGGGTATAACACTGTGGCTACTACCATAATTATACTTCTTAACAGGACGTCCATTATCAAGAGAAATTAATAATATTTCGTCCTGCAAACTATGACCAAATACAAACTTCTGGTTAACTAAAACAGGGGATGCGTCTGAATCGTTAATCCGTTTCAGGTCTGTTCGGCCTTTAGCCTGACCTAACTCCTGAGACCACACTACTTCACCGGTAGCCTGGTCAAACGCTTGAATACGTCCGCTGGCAAATGACGCAACGACCTGATTTCCAGCAATTATGGGGCTGGCATCTCCAAATAATGTTAATTTGGGATTCCCACTGTCAAATAACCAGGCTTGCTGACCCGTATTACGATCTAATGCAACCAAATAACCATCCTGGGATTGCGCATAAACAAACTGATTAGTGAATGCTGCCTTACTTAACACCCTGCTGGTCAACTTGGAACGCCAGACTTCATTACCTGCCAAATCCATTGCAATAAACTCAGCATTATTGGTTGATACGTAGAGGTGTTGACCGTCAGTAGTTAAGCCATAACTTATAGACTCGCCAATATCCCACTCTGCCTTCAAGTGGCCACTTTCAACATCAATGACAAATATCTGTCCTTTGGCGTTAGCTGTGTACAGCACTCCCTGTACTGAAACGGGCTCAAATGCAAAACGATTATAAGGATCACCAGGCGCATGCAAAAAATAAAACCAGTCCCGAGTCAATTCAACACTGGATTCAAATGTTTCAGATAACGGGGTTACCTGCCGTGGCATGGGAGAGCCACAGGCAGTTAACATCGTTACTAACAGAATGAAAAGACCCGTTCTGAACATATTAGTTTGCCACCAGATCATTCAACTTCATTTCCAAAACAGGACGCTGTAAGTTTGCTGCCTGCGCGGCTTCGAAAGCATTCTGATACGCTAGCCGAGCACCATCTGTATCTCCCTGGCTTAACAAAATATCGCCTCGTACTTCTTCAAAACCGACCTTTTGCTGGCCACTTTCATTAGACAACAATTTAAGAGCCGCTCCCTCATTGCCACGCGCAAACTCAATACGCGCCAGACGCAATTGAATCAACTGTTGTAAGCTCACAGGAATTTTTTGATCCAGAGCCCAGTTCAATTCAGATGCCGCTAAATCCAGGTCACCTGATTCAACTGCCAATTTGGCAGAATACAGAGATGCATAGATAGCATAGGTAGAGTCAGCATAGTCTTTCTTTAAGGTCGATATACTGGCATTAGCCTCAGCTAGCTTGTCACCTGAAAGCGACTGGGTTTCTGTAGCCAGCTCAACCAGAGACTGATATACAGAGGACGCAGCTTCTTTCTGAGCTAACCGGGTATCTTTATAGAAATTAATGCCAAAATAGGCGATTACTGCAATTAGCAACCCACCAATCAACATGTTACCGTTTGCCATCCACCATTTTTTTAGTGCTTCAATCTGTTCTTCATCCGTATCGTACACGCTATATATCCTCTAACTATTGAGTCAAATATGGTTGTTATAAAAAGTTTTTAATTTCTTTTGCTATATCAGTTTGCGATATAACCTTTTGTTCGATTCCATGGCGCAGATCTTTAATAACAATATTACCCGCATTCACTTCATCTTCACCAAGTATCAAGGCAATTCGGGCACCGCTCTTATCTGCCTTCTTGAGCTGGCTTTTAAACGAACCGCCACCGCAATGTAGTTGCATTCTGGTCTCAGGCAACTGATCACGTATTTGTTCAGATAAAACCTGTGCTGTTAACGATGCCAGGTCACCTACTGCAACCCAGTACAGATCAACCAGGTTATCGATGTCTGCTGGAAATTTCTCCAGTGTTTCAAGCAATAAAATCAGCCGATCTATACCTAACGCAAATCCAACGGCTGGAACCTGCTTATTACCTAATTGCTCGACCAATCCGTCATAACGTCCACCGGCACACACTGTACCCTGTGATCCCAATTTATCGGTAGTCCACTCAAATACTGTCTTACCGTAATAATCCAGACCTCTAACCAGGCGCGGATTTAACTTAAATGCAACACCCGCATCGGTTAATCGTCGCTGAAGTTCTTCAAAATGCTGCCGGCTTTCGTCATCCAGATAGGCATCAAATTCAGGAGCACCATTTAACAATGCCTGGGTATTACGATCCTTACTATCTAGTATTCTTAATGGATTAGTCGTTAATCGCCGCTGGCTGTCAGCATCTAGCTGGTCGCTTTTTTCAGACAAAAACTCAACGAGCGCTGCCTTATAGGCGGCACGACTTTCGCTACTACCAATAGTATTTAATTCAAGCGTAACATCCTGATCAATACCCAGAGATTTCCACAACCTTGCAGACAATAAAATAATCTCGGCATCAATATCAGGTCCCTGCATACCGAAGGCTTCAACGCCAAATTGATAGAATTGACGGTTTCGACCTTTTTGCGGTTTTTCATAGCGGAACATGGGACCTTGGTACCAAAGACGTTGGACCTGGTTATGCAACAAGCCATGCTGCAATGCGGCCCTTACACAGCCAGCCGTACCCTCAGGCCTTAGCGTAAGACTTTCATCATTACGATCAGGAAAGGTATACATTTCCTTTTCTACAATATCGGTAACTTCACCAATTGATCGCTTAAATAAAGCCGTTTGCTCTACGATGGGTAGTCGAATCTCGCGATAACCGTATTGACTCAATACAGCATTCATTGTTGATTCGAAATATTGCCATCGCACCGAGTCAGCTGGCAATACATCATACATACCCCGAATAGATTGTATGCCTGACACGTTACTTTCCCTTTATTGAGTTAATTTTCATTCGTTTGCTTTATGAATTCTTCTGATCTAACCAAAACTATCATTGGCTAATAATCAGACTTTCTTTCAGATCCTGTTTTTCTTTAACTTTATTGCGAATTAATTGCTCAAGCTCATCCACAATATGAGCATTCATCACCTTATGATGAGGCTTACCATCGATATAGATTAAATTCTTCGGTGCCCCCCCTGTCAGACCAATGTCTGTTTCTTTCGCTTCACCCGGCCCGTTAACAACACAACCAATTACTGACACATCGACCGGGGTCAAAATATCTTCTACGCGAGACTCGAGTTCATTCATCACCGAAATGACATCAAAATTCTGTCTGGAACAAGAAGGACAGGCTATAAAGTTCACACCCTTACTACGCAGGTGTAAGCTTTTTAATATATCAAAGCCCACTTTAATTTCTTCAACAGGATCCGCCGCCAGCGAGACCCTAAGCGTATCACCGATACCTTCATTCAATAACATTCCAAGACCGATAGCTGACTTAACGGTTCCAGATCTCAATCCGCCTGCTTCGGTTATCCCTAAATGCAATGGTTGATCAATCTGTTTTGATATTAATCTGTACGCATTCACGGTTAAAAATATATCAGAAGCTTTTAAACTCAGTTTAAAATTTTGGAAATCGAGCCTGTCAAGAATATCAACATGGCGCATTGCAGATTCAAACAGAGCTTCAGGTGTCGGTTCACCATATTTTTTCTGTAAATCTTTTTCCAGGGAACCGGCATTCACACCAATACGAATAGGAATATTGTTATCTCTGGCAGCAGCCACCACTTCACGAATACGTTTTTCATTACCAATATTACCCGGATTTATTCGCAGGCAATCCGCACCCAATTTAGCAACCCGTAGCGCAATACGATAATCAAAATGGATGTCAGCTACTAAAGGAACCTGAACCATAGCCCTGAGTTTTCCAAAAGCCTCTGCGGCTTTCATAGATGGCACTGAAACTCTGACAATATCAGCCCCGGCGCTCACCAGGCGAGATACCTGGGCGTAGGTTGCAGCGACGTCAGTGGTCTCGGTATTGGTCATACTCTGCACACTAATTGGAGCATCGCCACCAACCGGCACGTTGCCAACCATAATTTGTCGCGTTTTACGTCTGGTCATTGATTCAGGACGATGAATACTCATAGTTTACCGAGACTCCTTCCATTCCAGATATAATTTAGCTTCTGTACTATCGGGAAATAATTCCTTTAACTGCATTCCATAACTAAATGATGCATTCATATCGTTATTTAAAAACGACAACTGAGAGCCTAGCCACAAAGTTCCGGGGCCTTGGCTTGCAAGGTCTATTTGAACCAACTTAATGAAACCGTTATAGGCGTCGTAAGCCATTACCGGATCATCAGTTCTCATATAGGCGTTAGCCAAATTAATATAGGACGGTACCATTTGGCGGTTTAAAGTGATCGCTTTACGAAAGGATACAATCGCATCGTCAAATTTATTCATGCGCATCTCTAACAAGCCGACAATATCATGGGCATTGGCACGTTTTAGATAAGAAGTATCTTTTGCAACTCTTGACATTTCAGAATAGGCTTTTTGGTAATCACCTAAATTATATTTCCAGATGGCATACTGAAACCGGGCTTCTTGAGTCGGGTCATTTTTTATCGCCAGACTAAACTTTTTCTCGGCCAATGCGGGTTCATCTTCTCTGGCATAGATTATCCCCAACCCCATCAGGGCACCTGCTGAGGAGCTATTTAATTCCAGTGCACGTTCAAACGCTAATTTGGCTGACGGGAAGTTTTGTTCCTGGACATGCGAATAGCCTATTTGTACATAGGTTTCTTCGGCTTTAACCAGATCTTTCTTCTTATCTAATACACTGGTTGATGTCGAGACACAACCTGTAATTATCAGTCCTGCAACTAAACTAAGCCCTGCTTTAATAATGCCTGCCATCAACCCAAACCCTTTGATTACGTACGCTTATGAGCTTTGTCAGCTGCCGAACTACCTAGTTCAGTAGCCTGTATAAACTTTTCACTTCGACGAGTCATGTCTGCAACCTGGCCAACTAATTGGCCACAGGCTGCGTCGATATCATCGCCGCGTGTTTTTCGAATGGTCACATTGTAACCCGCTTGCTGCAAGATCTCTCTAAATTTATGCTGCCTATTGTTACTTGGACGTTCATACCCCGAGTTTGGAAACGGATTGAATGGAATCAAATTAATTTTACAGGGTAAATTTTGTAAAACCTGCGCTAATTCGTGCGCGTGTTCAACTTCGTCGTTAATACCGCTCATTAGTGTGTATTCAACCGTAACGACACGAATATCACTCAAACTGGACATATAGGTATTGCACGCATTCAACACCGTTTGAATATCATACTTTTTATTCAGAGGCACCAGTTGGCTTCGTAAAACATCGTTGGGCGCATGCAAAGATAATGCTAAACAGACATCGGTAACGCCCACCATTTTTTCAATACCGGGAACGACACCAGATGTACTCAAAGTCACTCTGCGTTTTGAAATGCCGTAGGCATTATCTTCCATCATTAGATTCATTGCTGGAATTACATTGTCAAAATTAAGCAGAGGTTCGCCCATTCCCATCATCACAATATTGGTTACGCGTCGTTCTCGTTTTTCGCCTGGAACATCGAAAGACTTTGCAGCTAACCACACCTGACCGATAATTTCAGCAGCTGAAAGATCCCGGTTAAACCCCTGTTTACCCGTAGCACAAAAAGAACAATCCAGAGCGCAGCCAATCTGAGAACTGACACAAAGCGTCCCTCTTCCTTCTTCCGGAATGTATACCGTTTCTACACTTGAGCCACCTGGCATTTTCATAATCCATTTTCGGGTACCGTCTTTGGAATCTTTTTGGTAGGTCACTTCTGGAGAACGAATTGTCGCAACCTGTTTTAGCTTTTCACGGGTAACCTTGGAGATATCAGACATCTGATCAATCTCATCCACTCCGCGCTGATGAATCCACTTCACGACTTGCTGAGCACGATACTTTTTCTCTCCCATATCCAGGAAAAAAATTTCGAGTTCAGCTAACGTCATCCCCATCAGGTTAACGAGTCCAGTTTCATGATTCATCGTAATTCGACCTCTAAATAACACAAAAAGATAACGGCAAAAGGGAGCCGAAGCTCCCCCTTTTATGAAACCACAAGGTTTCTAAAACATAATATTATCGGCTGTAAACTTCGCTTGAGGCGAAGAAGTATGCAATTTCACGGGCAGCAGAAGCTTCTGCGTCTGAACCGTGAACAGCATTAGCATCAATGCTAGTGGCAAAATCGGCGCGAATAGTACCGGCTTCAGCTTCTTTAGGGTTAGTAGCACCCATTAGGTTACGGTTTTTAGCTATGGCATCGTCACCTTCTAAAACCTGAATCATTACCGGACCAGAAGTCATGAAAGCAACCAGATCAGCAAAGAAAGGACGTTCCTTATGCTCTGCGTAAAAACCTTCAGCTTCTTGCTTGCTTAGATGCTTCATTTTAGAAGCAACAATAGTCAAACCATTGTCTTCAAAACGGCTGTAAATTTTACCAATAACGTTTTTACCAACTGCGTCAGGCTTTACAATAGACAGGGTTTTCTGAATTGCCATGGTGTTCATTCTCCAAAAAGTAAATTTCAAAAGACTTGCGTCGATTGCTCAAATATTAGGGCGCGAGATTATACTCACAGACACCTTAAATAGCTATTCAACAATGCCACTTCTGGCTATTTTTACACTAAGGCACCTGTGAAAAATGCAACCGAAGAAGTTAGGGCAAGGCAAAAACCGACGAAAAAGCGCAGCTTACATGGATAAAGGCTCCGCACGTCCTGTGCTCCGCTTTTTCGGGCCAGCAAAAGCTGTTTACATTCTTTCCAGAAAAATTTATGAGCATTTTGAGGCGGTTTTTTAACGCGGGCATAATGATGCAGGTGATTTTTCAGGGGTGCCAAAAAATTTTAAACACCAACAAATCAAACAGTTCGCATAATGATACACCGCCTGTTTTGGGTCTTTATACAGAACTGTTTATAAAACCAAATCACTAAATTTTGGACCTGAAACCCGCACTTCTGACTTATGGTTCCACTCTCCAGACGCCGCATCAAAATGATATTCATCCTGCCATTCTGCACCCTGTTTAGCGACCTGTGCCACGGCTTCTGCAATTTCTGAAACCTCCTGAAGTGTCATCGTTGGATGAAGACTAATTCGAATCCAACCCGGCTTACGAGTTAGATCACCGTGGTCTATTTCACAAGTAATAGCTTCACTGGTTTGCTGGTCTACGCCCAATAAAATATGCCCATAGGTTCCAGCACAGGAACAGCCCCCACGACTTTGAATTCCGTACTTATCATTTAATAACCGAACAACAAGATTGTGATGCATGTTATCAATCCAAAATGAAAAAATGGGTAATCGTTCAGATACTTCCGGCTCCAACAGATTCAGATTTTCAATTGAACTCAACTTCTCAAACATGGCCTGAGTTAACACCGTTTCTTGCGTGTGAATCGCTTGAGTAGTCATTGAGTCTTTTAATTTAATCGAAAACGCTGCACGTATGGTTTGCAGAAACCCGGGGGTTCCTCCATCTTCACGAATTTCAATATCATCAAAGTACTTGTGACCGCCCCAGGGATTAGTCCAGGTTACCGTGCCACCCCCTGGCTGATCTGGAACATCCAGTTGATAAATGTCTGCATTGAAAATCAACACCCCGCAGCTACCTGGGCCACCTAAAAACTTATGAGGTGAAAATAAAATGGCATCCAACCGTGCTGATTCATCTTCAGGATGCATATCAATATCTACATAAGGCGCACTTGCAGCAAAATCAACAAAACACAACCCACCGTATTTATGCATCAAAGAAGCCATATCATGATAGGGTGTTTTGATACCGGTCACATTTGAACAGGCACTAAAACTACCCACAATCAGGGGTCGATTTGCATTGACCATTAGAATATTTTCCAGATGATCTAAATCTGGAAAACCCGAAGGAGCACGTCGAACGATTTCAAGATCGACGTGACAAGCATGCCAACTCGTTTGATTCGAGTGGTGTTCCATATGAGTAATAATCACTAAAGGCCTTGGCGATTCTGGATCTGAAGAAATGGTTTTCAACCCCATAATTCGCTGCAGCTTATTCACTGCGCCGGTCATTCCGGTTCCTGTACATATCAGAACATCATCTGGTGAGGCATTCACATGACTTTTTATAACCAAGCGTGCATCGTTATAGAGCGCTGTCATGGCACGCCCCGTATCACTGGATTCCGTATGAGTATTGGCTACCCAGGGCCCGATGACATTGGTCATGTAGTGTTCAATGGGCGCATACAACCGACCACTAGCGGTCCAATCGGCATAAATCACTGGCTGATCATCGATTTTAAGATTTTGACCAATAATGTTGTTACGTATTTGATTAAAATCCACAGATAACTCCATAATTTAATTCCACCACAACGCTTGATTATTTAGTGACTAGTTTACTGACAAATAATATTTTTTCTCTTCATAGTATTCATCGATAAAATGAAATTTATTAATACAAGAAATCTTTGCATAAACTTAACTCAGAAATTTCAACTGAAAAATTAACTCAAATCACTAAAAAGTGACACCGTTAACACTTTTACCAAACAGTGGTCGATTGTTTTTGAATTTTATACCGTCTACACCTATGATCCTAGCAGGATAAAACAATAAGCATCAGGATGGGGTATGAGTGAAGTTTCTATTTATATGACAGGAAAGCACAAGGATATTGATAATAAATTTATCAATACAGAGAGAGCTGTCGCTCAAAACAACTGGATTGACGCTGAGAAGCTATGGAAAGAATTCATCAACGAACTCGACCTGCACATGAAAGCTGAAGAGGATATTTTGTTTCCTGAATTCGAACAGGAAACGGGCATGACAAATGGGCCGACCATGATCCTCAGACTCGAACACAAACAAATATATAATCTTACCGATAAACTAAAGCAGGCCATTCAGGATCATAATGCCAGGGATTACCAAAATTTCTTCAAATTATTGGCAAAGCTAATGCAGCAACACAATATCAGAGAAGAACAAGTTATTTACCCATTATCTGCGCAAACGTTACCAGACACAGGGATGACTATTGAGAGAATAGAAAGGATCTACCGTTCGAATGGCGTCAAACCAACATTAGGTCACCACAAAGCGGGCTCAATGTAATCGCAATAAGGGTGCCATTCCAACCTGTCGCTTAAACCACCACCAAAGACTGTAATCTATGAAGTTTGGTTGCCGGAAAAAACTGTCTCGACAAGCTGGCAAATAAGGCTATGAAGTAAGAAATCTTAAATCCGTATTGGTAAGGTGTGTCAACTGAGAGAATTCTCCGTTGATATGATGCAATTGCTTGCGATACCCACTGACACCTTATCGCAAAAATATTCAGATGTTAGTCACTATGCCCAACCATTATCAATACACTATTTTGATCGCGATAAGATACTGACCAGGAGCAAAGTCAAAAGAGAACAGATCATGCCTGGCATGCCAATCTGCCAAGCCGCTCTATCAACCAGCAGATCTGCAGTAAAGTTTGTGACTGGCGAACTGAGCGCAGAAACAGCTTTCGAAAGGTGGCCTTTTTGTTCTGCAGCCCACCAATATGACAGCCCAATGTATCCAAATGACATCAATTGAATTAATACGGGCAACCAAAGTCGCGGAAACAGGTTTTTCGATAAGTACGACATTGCAAGCAATGTACCCGATAGAAAAATCAATGCTGCAACGGGTTCTGCCTTCCAATAACTTATGTTACCAATAACGGGTATTTTAATTAGCGGAAAAAAGACAGCTAAAAAACTTAATAACACCGCGAACAACGCCAAACCAAACCAAACGTGGTGATAGCCTGTTTTATTCTTTTTCATCAACCAATAGCATCTCTTTAATACGTTAGTTGCATTTTTTCATCCAGGCCAAGCATCAAATTCATACACTGTAGCGCAGCACCCGAGGCACCTTTCCCGAGGTTATCCAGGCGAGTCAGAATCAATAGTTGATCGGCATCGCCATAAACAGCAATATCAACGCGATTCGTTTCATTACAGGCCTGGATATTATAAAAACCCTGCTCTGTGCCAGCTTCGGTGGAAAACGGCAATACATTGATAAAATCTTCATGTTGATAGTAAGTGGAAATGATATTGTGGACTTCTTTAGCAGACAGTTTTTGGCTAAATTGAGCGGTATGCAACGGAATACTCACCGCCAGACCTTTGAGGTAGTTAGCAACAATAGGCACAAACACAGGTTTGGTAGTCAGGCCCGAATACGCCATGATTTCAGGGAGATGTTTATGAGAAAGTCCCAATGCATAGTGTCGTGGACTCTGCAACAAAGCATGTCCTGATTCATAGTCTGCAATCATGCCCTTGCCACCACCACTATAACCCGTAATCGAGTGAATACTCACTAGAGCGTTAGCAGGCAAAACTGACTGACTAATTAACGGTTTTAAACTCAAAATACTGGCCGAAGCGTGGCAACCGGTGACAGATACGCGCCTTGAGCTTGCGACTCTCTCTCGCTGATGTACATCTAACTCAGGTAAACCATAAACCCAGCCAGGAGAAACACGGTGAGCACTGCTGGCATCTATGATTCTAGTATGATCATTCTGTACCAACGAAACCGTTTCTCTCGCGGCATCGTCTGGAAGGCATAAAAAGATAACATCTGACTGGTTAATTATTTCCTGCTTTTTACCCATATTTTTTCGGTCTTCATAAGGTAACTCCAGGACGTCCAAATTGCTGTATTTTGCGAGACGCTGGTGAATTTGCAAACCGGTTGTACCCGCTTGTCCGTCAACAAATACTTTGAATGTCATGCTATCTGCTCTCTAGGTAAAAGTTTAGAAGGTAAACTGCCATTAAAGGATGGCAGCAAGAGTAACCCTGCTTAAAAATATTTTCTAACGATATTTCTAATCCACTGCTATTGTTAGCCCTTTCAGAAACATAACTATACTGAAATTCCAGCTTTCAAGGGAGTGTAACCATGAATAAAACAGTATTAATTCCACTGGCTGATGGATTCGAAGAACTCGAAGCGGTCAGTATGATGGATATATTAGTTCGTGCCGGAGCACAGGTAACCCGTGCCGGACTAGTTTCCAAAACAATTACGGCATCCGGAGGAACCGTTCTAATAGCAGACTGCCTGTTAGCAGATGTCACGACACATTCATTTGATCTCATTGCGTTACCAGGTGGATTGCCCGGTGCAGATAACCTAATGAACTCTGAACTATTGAATACAATATTACTCACACATAACAGCCTGCATCGCCCGATTGCTGCTATATGTGCCGCGCCAAAAATATTGATTAACAATGGACTGGCCAAACATCAGGTGATCACTGGTTATCCAGGGTCATTAAAGGGACAAAACACTGAAAATATTAAAATCACTGAATCTGACATTGAGGATTCGGGTTTGATTTTTACCTCTCGAGGTCCAGGTACTGCACTGGACTTTTCACTATTTTTAGTTGAAAAATTATTTGGAACCGAAACACAAAATCGCGTCAAGGCTGGCCTGGCGGGTTAGTATCAAATTCGTCACCTGAACAACATTTTCTTTAATTGGATGCCCCCCGAAAATGCCAAGTGCTTGCAATTTCCAGTTAATGTACCGGGAAGCAGCGGATCCTGCCTCCCTCTTTCTGGCTAACAAACGCAACGGCAATAAAAACCGTTTTACCATTGCCATGTCAGTCCAGGGCAATTGCCCTAGACATCCGATAATTTGGTCCATAGATTTATACCGCCTTCTATGGCGTATTGGTCAATATCGGTCAATTCCTGATCTGTAAAAGTCGAATGATCCAAAGACTCACAGGCATCGATCACATGTTGCTTGCGGCTGGCACCGATAAGTGCAGAGGTGACACGGCCATTGCGCGAGACTGTGTGGAAACTACTACACTTGTCTCTTCAGCGTTAAAAATGTACTCAAAATGCTCATAAATTCTTCTGGAAAGAATTTAAACAGCTATAGCTGGCCCGAAAGGGCGAAGTACAGGACGTGCGGAGTCTTTAGGCCGTTAGGCTCCGCTTTTTCTTTCATTTTCGCCTTGATTAGCCTCGATAATTGCTCCTCGACACAGATTTTTGTTCCCGATAGCAAATTTGTCAGGAACAAATTTTCACGCAAGCCCGAAGGGTGAGTATCAGGACGAAACGAATTAATCTCAGTACCTGCGTCCATACAGGCAACTGCTCCCCGACAACCGCTCCTGCGTTGTTCTTATAAGCTACGTACCCAAAGCACTCGCGAAGCTCGCGGGGCAAGCATTCCATGTGGTTATGCATTCGTAACGTTTTCACGCAGCCTCGCGCAGCACCCAAGACAGAGCCATTTGAGCCAGAGTTTGGCCCCGCTGCCTGGCTATCTGATTCAGTGTCTGGATGTTTTCAGATTGTTTTCTACATGCTCAACCGGAAGGGATTTGTTCTGGCCGGCCCGGGCATCTTTGGGAATACCGTTAAGGTATTTGTCGGTCAGTAGTCTCTGAGCCAGAGGTGAAAATACAATGGAACCCATTCCCTGATCGTCCAGCGCGTCGAGCAAACCATCATCTTCGATCCAGCGATTAATCATAGAGTAGCTAGGCTGGTGTATCAGGCAAGGCGTCCCAAGGTCTTTGAGTATGGGGGCCGTTTACTGAGTACGTTGAGCATTATGTGAAGAAATACCTACATAAAGCGCCTTACCCTGACGGACTGCAGAGTCCAGCGCCATCATGGTTTCTTCCAGCGGGGTTTCAGGATCAAAACGATGGGAATAGAAAATATCCACATAGTCCAGCTACATAGTCCAGCCCCATTCTCTTGAGACTCTGATCCAGACTGGAGGTCAAGTACTTGCGACTACCCCTGGCCCATCCCACATATGGTACCCTGTCTTGGTGGAGATAATCATTTCATCACGATAGGCTCCAAAATCGGTTTTTAGCATTTTACCGAAGTTTTTTTCAGCGGAGCCCGCTGGAGGACCATAGTTGTTAGCCAGATCGAAATGAGTAATGCCCAAATCAAAAGCAGTTTGACAAATTTTTCGCATATTTTGCAACAGAAAGTCATTGCCAAAGTTATGCCACAGCCCGAGAGAAATGGCCGACAGTTTCAGCCCACTGCGTCCACATCGGCTGTACCGCATTGATTGATATCGTTCAGGATGTGCTGAATAGCCCATAGTACCCCCAAATTTTCAGATTATCATGATCACTCAGAATTTGAGTTTAATCTTGAAAAGATGGCCAAAATGCCAACACCCTGAGTGTGTGTAAAGCCCAATAATTGTCTCGAATGAATACCAGATTTTATACTGGCCTCCAAAAACCATAAATTAGGGAACTCATTCCAATAACCATCCTGTTAAAATAACAAACTGCTAAATGAATTGATGTGCGTTACTTATAATATAAAGCGTGCTTTCAGATACAACAGGCAAGCTGCGTCTCAAATATTAGAAGTAACAGGGAAAACGGTTTTTTCGTCACATGGCCGTTTTTTAACCTTTTAGAGCACAACAAATGGGAACTAAAATATTGACCGACCATTAGCTTCACCGCGCCCAAGCCTTTTTATAGGTTTGATTTTTTATATTGATCATAAAAAGGACATGTACCTTTGGTAAACTTTTAGCTCTATTTGCGATAGTACAGACGGAGGGCTTACCTATTAGATAAATAAATACAAGGTTAGCAAAACAGGCTGTTGTTACAGGCATTATTGACGTAAAAGTCATTACATGTTACATGGTTAAGTCAATGAGCGTTTTAGTATCTGGCCATGAGCTATCTATGTTGAATTAAGCATTCGTAAACCAGCTCTTGGCGGGCATTGCATGGTCTTGCCAATAAGTCAGAACTAATTGATTCAAAAAGCAGGCGACAATCTCGCAAACAGAAGTGAAGTTACCAGGAGAGTGGATACTGCGCCCATACTCAGGAGTTTGAATGTTTTCAACCGCTAGTTCAATACCACGCATTTTACTGGTAGACGATGATATCAGCCAGATTGCTCTGCTACACAAGGCACTTAAATCCATAGGGAAGCTGGTTTTTGAGCAAGACGGCCTTGCAGCAGTCGACCACATTTTAAATACTCCACCAGATGTAATTTTACTGGATATCGAAATGCCGGGCCTTAATGGCTATGAGGTATTGGCCAAGTTAAAATCAGAACCCTCTACCAGAAATATTC
>Ga0224506_10001191_pt1 | contig 18893 bp, 15 predicted proteins | sample SF_Jan12_sed_USG_2_FD_169108 | JGI IMG/M metagenome (GOLD analysis project Ga0224506, IMG submission 169108) | Sediment microbial communities from San Francisco Bay, California, United States - SF_Jan12_sed_USGS_8_1 | ecosystem: Environmental > Aquatic > Marine > Sediment | place: USA... | reverse complement strand
CTGGCGAACCAGGATGATCCCCACCTGACATAATAGGCCACTCCCATGCCCGTCAATACCTGAACAAGAAGAACAACATAAACCACCAGGTCTGTACGAGTTGTTACTATTTGTACACGTTTATTTGTAAAGCGCCGATATACGAACATCGCCAGGCCCAGCAATGTTAACAACGCAAAGGCAAAGGCAGAGCCCTCCAGAAACAAAAGTCGTGCAGGCACCCTGTTCCAGGCAAGAATAGAAGCCGGGAACATAAAAGCGACCAGGTGTCCGAAGAAAAGCACTAGAATACCCCAGTGAAAAGGCTGGGAGCCCCAGAACAATTTTCTTCCTTCCAAAAACTGCGATGAAAGTGACGACACTTTAAATCCGGTTTCACGGTAACGGACTACAGTACCTATCGCGAACATCAAGAGGGCCATATACGGCAATATGGTAAAGTAAAATATACTTGATACCCCGCCTGCGTTTTGCAGTGAATATACCACTAACCAGGCAATGAGTAAACCAATGGCCAGGTAGACAAAAAAGGTAACAAATACTTTTACCGGTTTATTTTCCAGGACTTCAAGGTCTCCTACCAGTCTTTTTGACAGGGAAAAAACCCAGAATACTACTAACACCAGAACAATGATGGCAAAGGCAAAAAATGCTGCTATATAATCACTGCTCAACCATTCCATGAACATCAGGTTAACTCTCATAACTTTATACTTTTTGTTTTTTGGTTGTCTGGCAACCGCCACACGATTCTAAAAATTTATCTTCCGATATACGTTCGGAAGAATATTCCAGGGCCGGGAGTTTAATGTCTTCAAAATCCCCCTGAAGGTTTTTTTGCAATGCCCTTAATAAATGCTGGTAAATATTGAGGTATTTCTCATCCTGTTGAATAAGCGCTTTATGTTTTTTACGCAACATTTCGGCTTTAAACTGAATTCTTGAGGACTCAAACTCCTTTAGCATTTTCTCCAATGCAGGTAGTAATACCCGCGCTACTAATTCGTTAAGGAAATCTACATCCTTTATTTTAGGCAAAAGGGTTAGCACATTTGAGAGGTTATCGGCCAATTCATCACCACAATCATTTCCCGCCAATTCCTGTTCTCTTTTCATATTTACCAAAAACTCTCCCCGTTTATAGTCTTCACCAAAAAGCACATAGCCCAGATCAAGGTAGCATATCGCCTGGATATGAAATGTCCTTGTATATATTTCTTCCAACCGGTGCAGTGAATTTTCACGGACAAAACTTTCGAATTGTTTCAGGTTCTCAATGGCTTCTTCCCTGCCTGATTGATTTATGCACTCCCCTACCATCTCCAGTGTATTACCGGTAGGGTAGCACAGTAAATCTCCGAACAATTTATACTTATTTAAATTTGTTTTCATTGTTCTGTAGTTAGAGGCCCCTTGCAGGTTTATCTTTAAAACCGAAGCCTGTTTCACCTTTTACATCGGCAGTCGCTTCAATCATTTCAATAGACTCTTCCCTGTGTGCAGGAGGAATTACAAAGCGCTCATCAAAAGTGGCAAGTGAAGTCAGGCGGAAAATTTCATCGGCCATTTCTTTACTCATACCCACCTCACTCATCGCCTTTTCAATTCTTTCGACTTCCATATCACCCACCGTCTCATTTCTCCTGTGAAACCGCACGGCCATGAGTTTTTTCATCACCTCTTTCACCTTTTCCTCATCGCCCGCTGTGAAAAGCGAAGCAAGATATTTCATAGGCAATCTTGATGTTTCTATACCACCCCACAAGTACTCGGAAGAGGACTCATTGTATACACCGTCCTGAACACTGGCCATAGCAGGCAACAATGGTGGCACATAAAACAAGTTAGGTACTGTCCGGAACTCAGGGTGTAGTGGCAGGGCAATACCCCACTCTTTCACATATTTATAAACCGGTGATTTTTGTGCTGCTGTAATGGTTGAAGCCGCCACACCATTCTTTTCTGCTTGTCTGATCACTTTTTCATCAAAGGGATCCAGGTAAATATCCAGCTGGCTGTCTACCAGGTCTTTTTCAGCACATGAGGCCACCTGCTGAATTTTGTCAGCATCGTAAAGCAACACGCCCAGATACCTGATCCGCCCAACACATGAATGCATACATGCAGGTGCTTGTCCTGATTCCAGTCGGGGGTAGCAAAGAATGCATTTCTCCGACTTACCGGTATTCCAGTTATAATAACTCTTTTTATACGGGCAGGCCGTAACACACATTCTCCAGGCCCTGCAACGTTCCTGGTTAATAAGCACCACGCCATCTTCACCGCGTTTATAAATAGCGGCAGAAGGACAACTGGCCACACAAGCCGGATTCAGGCAGTGGTTACATATTCTGGGTAGGTAATGGAAAGTCATCCTTTCCAGTTGGAAGAGACTTTCCTGCTCTGCCGCCGACAAGTCCTTAAAGTTGACATCATGACGGGCATAATCCGGTGATCCACCCAGGTCGTCGTCCCAGTTGGGTCCCGACTGCACTTCTACTTCTTCGCCGGTAATCAAAGATACTGGCCGTGCAGTAGGCTGGTCGTCGCCTTCAGGTGCGGTAAACAAATCCTGGTATTTATAAGTCCAGGGCTCGTAATAATCTTCCAGCACAGGAAGGTGTGGATTATGAAAGATATTTTTCAATCCTTTCAGTTTGCCGGCCCCTTTTAGGGAAATGCTATTTCCTGAGGCCTCCCAGCCCCCTTTGTATACTTCCTGATCTTCCCAACGGGTAGGATAACCCGTTCCGGGTTTGGTCTCCACATTATTCCACCACATATATTCGGCGCCTCGTCGGTCAGTCCAGACATTTTTACAGGCTATGGAGCAGGTGTGACAACCTATACATTTGTCGAGGTGAAACACCATTGCTACTTGACTTCGAACATCCATAATTCTATCGCTAATATTTTAAAATACAACTTTTGTCATTTTTCTCACCAGAAGATGTGTATCTCTGTTCACACCTACCGGCCCCCAATAATTGAAGTGATAGGTAAACTGGCCATATCCTCCAACCAACAAGTTGGGCTTCAGGTGGACGCGGGTGAAACTATTGTGCCCACCGGCGCGCTTATTATTCCTCATTTGTGATTTTGGTACCGTGTATGTTCGTTCAGGCGAATGATAAACGATACAAACGCCTCTTGGAATTCTGGCACTTACACAGGCCCGGGTACAATAAACCCCGTGGTCATTATAGCATTCCACCCAATCGTTGTCTTTAATATCCAGTTCGGCGGCATCTTCTTCATTGATCCAGCAGGGTTCCATACCCCTTGAAAGGGTAAGCATCCGTAAGGTGTCTCCGTAGGTAGAGTGTATGTGCCACTTACCATGCGGGGTAAGACAGTTAAGCATTTTGGCTTTACCATCATTTACGGTCTTGCGTAAATCGCCATATACTTCAGGTGTAGGCGAAGGCTTATACGTTGGTAAATGCTCACCCAAAGCCACATAACCATCGTGATCGAGGTAAAAATGCTGCCTGCCAGTTAATGTCCGCCAGGGCACCAGTCTGTCTACATTATAAGTGTAGGCCGCATAGGCCCGGCCATTGTTCATCAAACCAGACCAAAGCGGGGAGGTATTGTACCTGCGTGGCTGAGCCTGCAGGTCTTTATAATCTATTGCTACCTCCTGGTTGCCCTCACCCAGATCAGCAAGTACCAACCCGGTCTTTTTCTCCATGTTCTGGTAGGCCCGGTAATTGAGCTTTCCATTGGTCAAAGTGGAGAGTTTCAAAATACAGTTGATGGCCTCCACGTCTTCCTTGAGCGATGGGTATTCACTATCATTATACTTCTGAATGTGTCTCTTGTCGTTGAGCAGTTCCCCGTAAACGTCTTCACATTTGTAACTCACGCCGTGGGCTCCTAATCCGTTTTTGGCCACATTGTCACCCAGCGATATGAACTTATTGTATATCTCGGAATATTCCCGGTCCTGAAAAACAATCTTATGCATCGTTTTACCAGGAATCGGTTCACAATCCCCTTTACTCCAATCCTGTAGACTGGTCTGACTTATCTCATCCACAGAATCATGGGATAGTGGTATATTCACCACATCCTTCATTTTACCGGGCAGATAATCAGGCGCCATCTCACTTACTTTTTTAGCAATAGCCTGGAAAATCTGCCAGTCAGATTTCGCTTCCCATACAGGGGGAATTGCCGGTGAAAGGGGGTGGATGAAAGAGTGCATATCTGTACTGTTGATATCGGACTTTTCATACCATGAAGCGGTAGGCAAAATGATGTCAGAATACAATGCTGTAGTGTCCATTCTGAAATTGATATCGATCACCAGATCCATTTTCCCCGAAGGCGCTGTGGGATTATAGTTAATATCATTTACACAATCGCCGGCCACTTCATCGGCAATATCGTTATGATGTGTGCCCAGATAATGGTTGAGCATATATTCATGCCCTTTTGCACTTGACATCAGGGCATTGCCCCGCCATATAAACCAGACTCTCGGGAAGTTGATCACGTTATCCGGATCAGCGACCGAATGAACCAGTTCTTTGGATTTGAGTTTTTCTACAATATAATTACGAATTGCATCATCATCCTTTGCTCCACCGGCAATGGCGTCTTTTACAATTTCGAAGTTGTTTTTATTATATTGTGGGTAATGCGGCATCCAACCATTCCGAACAGCCATTACAATCCAGTCTGCGGTATGCATGGTGGCCAGTTTATTTTCATCCGGTATGGAGTTGTAATCTTTCTGATTCCCATCATAACGCCACTGATCCGAATTGATATAGTGCCACAGGGGTGCTTGTTGTAATCGCACGGCTCCCTGCCAGTCTTTCCCAGACATTACAGTGGCCCATGAATCCATTGGAGCCAGTTTCTCCTGCCCCACGTAGTGGTTCATTCCCCCGCCATTCACACCATTACAACCCGTTAGCATTTGGGTCATAATAGAGGCCCTGTACATCAGGTTGCCATGAAACCAGTGGTTGATCGCAGCCCCTACAATAACCATACATTTACCATTGGTCACCTCGGCTGTTTTTGCCCATTCGCGTGCAAACTGAATGACCGTTTCCTTACCGATGCCGGTAAATATTTCCTGCCAGGCAGGTGTATAAGCCGCATCCTTATCTTCGTAATTTTCCGGGTACTCTCCCTGCAAGCCTCTTCCTACACCATATTGGCCCATAGTCAGGTCATATACCGTGGTGACAGGTATTTTTTCTTTACCATCAACCTGGATATAACGTACAGGTATTCCCCGTTGTGCCCTTTTCTTATTGCCATATTCTACGAATTCCACATCGAGTACTTCGTCATGCTTATCGATAAGGCTTAACAAGGGCTCGTAAGATTGATCGGAAACACCATCCTCGTATTTCATGTTCCACTTGCCGGGGTCTTTATCCCACCGATGTCCCACACTACCTTTGGGCATCACCAATTCACCCGTATTTTCATCCAGGTTCAGGAATTTCCAATCACCATTCTCAACTCCATTGTATTTTTTGACCCTGTTAGCCCGCACGAGTTTGGCAGGTACCCAGGTATCATTCACCTTTTCCAATTCCACCAGGTAAGGTGAATCGGTATAGCGTTTTACATAATTGATAAAGTATTCTGTTTTCTTTTCAACGTGCCACTCTTTCAATACCACATGCGTAACTGCCATCCAAAAGGCGCCATCTGATCCGGCATGGCAGGGTATCCACTGGTCGGCATGTTTCGCCACCATGCTAAAGTCGGGCGACATAACAACCGTTTTGGAACCATTATGCCTTGCTTCACTGAAGAAGTGAATGTCAGGTGTACGCGTCATGCCAAGGTTGGCACCCATTGAGACAATAAATTTGGAATTGTACCAGTCGGCACTTTCACATACATCCGTTTGTTCACCCCATATTTCAGGGAAAGCATTTGGAAGGTCACAATACCAGTCATAGAAGCTCAGGTTTATTCCTCCCATAAGCTGTAGATACCTGGCTCCTGCAGCATAGCTGAGCATGGACATCGCTGGTATTGGAGAAAAACCAATGAGTCTGTCCGGTCCGTATTTTTTTACGGTATAAATATTTGACGCGGCTATGATTTCAAGCACTTCATCCCAATGAGCCCTTCTAAAGCCCCCTTTTCCACGTGCTGCCTGGTAGCGGGAACGGCTTTTACCATTTTTCTGAAGGTTTTCCCATGCTTTCACCGCATCTCCATTCGCTTTTTCCTTTTCATCTCTATAAAGGTCAAGTAGCGTGCCCCTTATTAAGGGATATTTAACCCTGATGGGACTATACAGGTACCAGGAGTAGGAAATACCCCTTTGACAGCCCCTGGGTTCGTATGGTGGCAAACCTTCCTCCAATAAAGGATAATCGAGCGCCTGTGTTTCCCATACTACAATGCCGTCTTTCACATGTATATTCCACGAGCAGCCCCCGGTACAGTTTACTCCGTGCGTGCTTCTGACTATTTTATCATACTGCCAACGGTTTCTGTAAAATTCCTCCCAACGACGTGTTTTTGGGGAGATAATATCTTCAATCCAACTCATTGTATGTTCTGTTAAATTTAATTTGTACTGATCTGTCTTTTAAAAATATCGCTTTTTACAGCTTTCTTTTTGCGGCGTCCCCACAAAAGCTGGATGATCACCAGCAAGGCAACAAGTCCGCAACCACTACCTATCCAGAACACCTCTACTGTACTCTTGACTACAGGGATTTCGGTTGACAGGTTTTCTTGTGCGTTTTTTAGAAATGCAGTTAATTGCAACACTTCTGTTTCTGTGATTGGCTTATCTTTATACGCATTGGCCATGGCCGGAAAAGGTGTTGAGGAAATAATACCAATGATGGCATTTGACCCACCCAACCGCTGATGGGCCTGTGTAAGGTCTCTGGCAAGCAGACCTCCTCCGCTCACATTTTCAGCACTTACATTATGACATGAAAGGCAGGTAGGACCTCCATTTTCCAATTCATACTGACCGGTAAAAAGTTCTTCGCCCCGGGCGACATCCTCCGCGGTAAAATCAGGTTCTGGTGCCGGTGCTGCTGCTACAGCCCCACTTCCACTGCCACTGCCCTGACTGCCTATATAACTCAAAATAGCGTCAATATCAGCGGGAGGTAAGGGGAAGTCTGGCATAGCCAGCTTATTAAACTCGTTAAACAGGGCTATTGCCTCTGCATCGCCACCTTTTATCAGTGTCTGAGAAGAACTAATAAAGCTCTTCAACCAGGCGTTATCTCGCCTGTCGTTGATCCCTACAAGATCCGGCCCAATAAACTTTCCACCACCTAACTTGTGGCACACGGCACAGTTTTGTTTAAAGATGGCTTCACCATCCTGGCCATACAAACCTGTACCAACAAGGGACAACAACATCAAGGTTGCCAGTAACCTTCCCCGGTAGGTTTTCATTATCTCTTTCATCATCTTTATACGGTTTAAAACCAATTCTCAAATACTCTTTTGCTTTCTCAAAGATTGAACTTTATCAGAACATATATTATGATATATATCATTTTATAAGATGATGATCATCAAAACAAACCAAGTCTATATACTTCATTGGATGCATAAGGGTGATCACACATTATATTAATATGTTCTATATCATTTTATTAGCGTTTTATCCTTTTAAACATTCCATCCAGCTCATCTTTATTTATATATTTTCCAACCATAGGGAACAGGCTGTTATCTTCCCGGAAATAGTGGAGTTTAATTACTTCAATAAGTTCACGTGCATTGCCACATGCCGTGTCCAGCACGAACATCCTGGATTTTTCATCTGACAACCTTGCCGCCAAACCAAAAAAGTTAAAACTCAGTGCGCCCAATTGAATAATTTTAACATGATCATCTTCCAGAAGATCGACCACTGTTTTGGGTGTATCTTCTTTACTATGTTCACCCGCCAGCAACAGTTGTTTCTGCAACTCAGGGTAAATCACCTGGCGTTCCAGGTGTAGTAACGGGAGTACTTTTTCATCATAATCGTTAAAGAAGTCCTTAAATGCTGTATTAACCTCTTCTGAAAAATGATACTTCCCCTCGATAAATTTTCTCAACCCCTCTTCAAAAGCGGTGGCTACATCAACCATCCCCACATGATCAGCTTTTAGCTGTAGGAGCAGGGGAAGCAAAGGGGCATCCTCCTCCTTTGCAGGAATGGAATAAGCGTCCGGTGGATCCATTGGAGAATTTTCAATGGATTCCAATCCCCGATCAACATTCCTTTTTAAAGGATCCGCTTCCTTTAATCTCTGCCCCGTTTCTCTATCTATTATTTTCACTTCTGTTCTATTAAAATATGATTAACACTTAATTCCTGAATTTTTTCTGTCGTAATAGTACCAGTTCAATATCAGGCAAATCACATAATAAATGGCAAAGCCGTACAGTGCATACTCAGCATGCTTGGCAGCGATTTGCTGACCAAAAATTTTCGGAATGATAAAGGCCCCATACGCCGCAATAGCAGATGTCCATCCCAGTACCGGTCCGGCCTGTTCTTTATTAAAGATATAAGGAATACTTCTGAACGTTGAACCATTACCTATTCCGGTTGTGATAAACAAAATCATGAAAAGTATAAAGAATGGCCACCAGTACTGTTCTGGTGAGGTTGATTCCCGTGCGGCAATGATAAAATAAGCCACACCTAATGCTGCCAAAATTTGCGCCACTGTACTCCATGTTGTGACGCGTGAACCACTGTCTATTTTATCCGACAACCATCCGCCTACTGGACGTATCAGCGCGCCGACCATCGGTCCGAGGAATGCCCAGGTCATGGGATTAGGCGCATTGGGATTTACCGCCCCGTCAGGGAGATAACCAAATACGTCCTGGATAAGCTTGGGAAAAGAAGCAGAATAACCGATAAATGAACCAAACGTCATGATATAAATGATGGTCATAATCCAATTGTGCTTATTTTCAAAAATGGCAAATTGTTTCTTTAGATTAGCAGTAAGCTCTCCGGGGGAGAGGTATTTCATCAGCATAAGGGTAACCACGACCACAATTGGTAAAACCAACCACATGTTCCAGCCCAGGCCGTTTAGCAAATATGCACCCAGGCCGGCTCCGATCAGCCCAAATAGCAATAATAAAATGATTTTACTGAATTCCTTGACCTGAGATCCAAGAGCCGGCGTAGCATATTTCAGGTTATTCATACCAAAGAAGGCCAGGACAGTAGTAATGATAAGCATAGGCACCCATACCCATCCTGCATTCTGAATAAATACAAGGGTTCCAACAGCCTTATCTCCGTCCACTTCGGTAAGGGGCAATCCTTCCCCGGTCACCCCTACCAGTATACCCCCTGTAATCGCAAAGGGTATAAGAAACTGCATCACACTCACACCCAGATTACCCAGTCCCGCATTAAGACCCAGCGAAGTTCCCTGCACCCGTTTTGGAAAAAAGTAGCTTATATTACTCATGGAAGAGGCAAAATTTCCACCACCAAAGCCCGAAGTTGCTGCCAATATGGCAAAAACAAAAAACGGCGTTTTGGGATCTTGTAAGGCAATGCCCGCACCAATGGCCGGTACGAGAAGCAGAGCCGTTGTAAGAAAGATTGTATTTCGTCCACCACCAATGGCTATCAGAAAAGAGTTGGGTATTCGCATAGTTGCCCCGGACAATCCGGCAATAGCTGGTAACATCCAGAGCAATTGATTTATTTTTGCTATTTCCTCGGGTGTTTCGTGCGGTAAGCCAAAGTTAAAACCAAGTTTTCGCATTTGTACGATAATCATACCCCACATGATCCAGACCGAAAAGGCCAGCAACAAGGCAGGAATAGATATCCACAGGTTGCGGTTGGCTATCTTATTTCCGGTTGTTTTCCAGAAATTCCCATCCTCAACGTCCCATTTTTCAATATTAAATGACATAACTGTTTATTTTAGGTATATATTTTTCCTTTTACTAATCACTATTTAATCCCCTTTGAATCTCATTCTTCAGCAAAGGAACCTTTCGGTTCTTTGAGGAATACCAGACAGTAAAAAAAGCTGACTAACGCTCCTGAAGCTGTGATGAAAAAGAACATTTTCGCATCGACCATCGAGTATAGTACCAGGTAAATTACAGCTCCTACATTGCCGTAGGCCCCTGACATCCCGGCAATCTGGCCGGTCATTTTTTTATTGATCATAGGGATGATGGCAAAGGTGGCCCCTTCAGCCCCCTGAACAAATATGGAACATGCAATGGTTAAGGCTACGGCAACAACAAGCCACCACATGCCATCAAAAGTGGGTATAAGGGTTTGCTCGCCATCAATTATAGGCCCATACTTACCAATGATACCCATGCCATAAAAACCAATGGCAATGCCGATCATATAGATAAGCATTGTACGCTTTCTGTTTTTCATTTTATCGGATATATAGCCCCCCAAGGGTCGGGCAAATAAATTAACAAAGGCAAAGGATGCGGCAATTAGCCCTGCAAAGGTGGCAGTCATTACCTGACCCCCGGCACCGTTGGTCAAGCCCGAAAAAGTGCTTTGGAAAAACATAGGTAACATTGACACAACCGCAAGCTCAGCTCCGAAATTCGCAAAATATGTACTGTTCAGGGCCGCCACATTACTCCAACTGTATTTATCCTCTTCAGCATAACCCTTCTTTAACAAGGGCAAGTTGATCTGAAGCGTCTTTATTGCGTGAGCTATATAAATCAACCCAAGTACGATGTATATTCCCTTCAAATAAGTTTCAGGGATTAGCAGTTCTCCTTCATAAGTTATATTTCCCAGTCTCCATGCCAAAACACCCATTGCACCAACTAACGGGAATGACCATACCAGGTATTGTACCAGGTCAGTATAGGATGTGACAGTCATCGGCTCGGTCTTTTTGGCCATAGTCACTTCTTTGCCTTCTGGATTGTCCCTCACCAAAAAGAAATACATTATACCGTAAACAAAAGATACGAGGCCATTAAATGCCAGTGCATATCTCCAGCTATCGGGTCCTAAATTAAGAAAATCTTCAAAAAAGTTGATGGCTATCCATGGCAGTGTCATCGCCGCCCAGGCGGAACCAAAATTACCCCATCCGGCATAAAAACCTTCCGCACGGCCTACCATATTTGGCGGGAACCAGTTGGCCACCATTTTAATACCAATTACAAAACCAGCCCCTACTGTGCCCAGTACCAAACGGGAAACCAGAAGTTGTTCAAAGGAATTTCCAAAAGCAAAGAAATAGGTAGGGATGGAAATAATGATTAACAATCCGGAAAACACCTTTCTCGGTCCGTATCGATCGATAAGCGCCCCCACAATAATCCTTGCAGGTATGGTGAGGGCAACATTACATATTGCCAATACTTTGATGTGTTCTTTGGTCAACCAGTTAATACTATTCAACATGGTTGTGGCCATCGGTGCCATATTAAACCACACATAAAATGTGATAAAAAAAGCAATCCAGGTATAGTGTAGTACCCTGATTCGCTCTTTTGTGAAATCAATTAATTCCGGCTTATTCATCTTCCTTCGTGATTATTGATATTAAAAATAAATTTCTCCACAATAGTAGCATCTGCACACTATATTGATCATGACCTGCAACATTCCCCTTTATGATTTATATCATTTTTAAAACGAGCTACAAGTACTAATTTTGCTATAATTAATAGTGAGATCTAGCCCTTTAAAACCAATTATCAGTTTTAAATTATACCAAATCGCAAACATCGAAATGATATTTATCAGTTTAAATATAAGGTCATGAGTAACAATAAAATTAACGTCAGCATAGAAGATATCAACAGCCTTATAGAAGAAGGTGTAGCATTCTGGCTAAAAGATCAGGAACATATCCGTACTCCATTTCCTGCTTATATACATGACGATCTGAAAAAAAACATCGAAGAAGTGTTTTTATCATGGTATGAGAATCTGGAAGAGAATTATAAAAATGAACTCACAGAAGAGTTTTTAGCCGAAAGATTTGAAGGTTATCTCTTTGAAGTGGCCATGGGATTGGTAAAAGGTGCAGATGAAAAAATCACCATCCTCTACCCGTTCCTACCACGTATTGGCGATCTTATCAGGGAAAAGGAAGAAGACGCTGAAAGTAATATTACTGATCGTAAAATTGTGCGGAAAAAAGACGAAGGTTTTCTGGAAGTCACCTGCCTGAATACGGTCACGAAAAAAGAATGGAAAACGCAGTTTCAACTTCCTGTTTAGGCCAATTACACTACCCTTTTCACAGTATGTGTCATGACCTCATGCTCATTTTAAGTTTAGCCTTTGTGGGTGATATTTCCAATTGGGCCGGTAAACCTAATGGCAAAGCGATATTTTCCGGTTCATGACCCGCGGGAAAATGAGTTACAATTGGCACATCAGGTCTGGCCAGGGTAGATTCTATTAACTCGTATAATGTCTGATGATAGGCCGGGCTAGTGTCTGATATATTCGTGAAGTGGCCAATGATTAATGCCTTTATTTCCTCCAGCTTACCCGCTCGTTTCAAATGCATTAACATCCGGTCTATTTTATATATGCCTTCTCCGATATCCTCTATAAAAAGAATTCTATCACGGGTATTCAATTCATTGGGCGTTGCCATGCTATCAATCAACAGACTCAGGTTACCCCCCGTTATATCCGCCTGAATTGTTTGACTTTCCTTAAAATCTCCTTTTACATTAATGGTACTGAGTCCCGTAAAAAGAAGCTGCTGAAGATGTTCAATAGAGCTGGCATATTCTTTTTTACCAAACTGCAAGGCCATGGGGCCATGGATGGTAGGCACTCCTAATTGGTTTACTTTCAAGTGGAGCGCTGTAATATCGCTGAAACCGATAAGCCATTTGGGAAATTTTAAAAAACCGTTAAAATTGAGTTGGTCAATGATACGTGAAGTTCCATAACCGCCCCGGGCAAAAAGAATGGCCTTTACTTTCGGATGATCCAGCGCCCATTGCAGATCCTCCAACCGATGCCCATCTGTGCCTGCAAAATATCCCTTTTGACTACGTGCATATTTTCCCACCTCTACTTCCAGGCCCCAGCTTTTCAGCACGTCAATCGCGGGCTGTAATGAGCTGCCCACAAATCCTGCCGGAGAAATGATAACAACCCTATCACCTTTAAGAAGTGGTTTTAGCATCTATGAAAAAAGGGATTGCTTCACTAAAAGCAATCCCTTGTTATCGTTAAAGAAAAATTAGTTTGAACCTGAAACACCCATTTTTGCCAGGATGAGCGCGGAAATATCATGTTTCTCATCAGCATAAAGTACGATGTCCGTACCGCCTACACCTGCTGTCAAAACAAAGTCATACCCTTTCTCTACAGCTACTGCCTTGATGCTATCACCAACTTTGGTATAAACCGGAGTCAATAAATCCTCACGTTTTTTAGCAATACTTGATTGTGCATTTTGCTGAAACTGTTGGATATTTTGCTCCATCTGAGCCAGCTCATTCATTTTATCCTGCTGTATAGCCTCAGGTGTATCTGCCGGCATATTTTGCAAAGCCTGGAATTTTTGTTGGTACTCGGCTACTTTGGCCTTATACTGTTCTTCCAGTTTGTTTTGATGGGCCTGTAGCTGAGATTCTATCTGCTTGGCTTCCGGCATTCTGCTAAAGATGTAGTCTACATCAGCATAAGCAATTTTTAAAGGTGTTGTTTGTGCATTGGCTGCAAATGCCATAAACAAAAGCGCTGCAACCCAAAAGAAGTTAGTTTTCATATTCCAATTATTATATTTCAATACTTATTTTAAAACATCACTGGGATCACCTAATCCCAATTCATCTAATACAAAATCAGTGTAATCGAACCGTGGATCGGTATATAACATCACCAGATCAGCGGCTTTATCAAACATGATGGATAAGCGGTTTTCCCGCGCCACCTTAGTTATTGCCTCCCCTATTTTATCCAGTATGGGTTTGAGCAACTCCTGCTTTTTCAAAAAAAGCAATCCTTCATAGCCGAACATTTCCTTTTGATAGTCTTTTAATTCTGTTTCCTTTTCAGCTATAATTTCTTCTCTTTCAGCCTTCATTTCTTCAGTCAACAAAACCTCCTCGGCTTTGAGTGCGGCATGCATGTCCTCAATCTCAATAATCATATTTTGGATTTCTTCCTCCCACTCACCTGAAAGCTTCTCCAGTTCCTGTTGTGCCTTTTGATATTCAGGCATCTTACTCAGCACATAATCCGTGTCGACATATCCAAATTTTTGTGCCCAGGTAAACGTGGAGCATACTACAAGTAATATGGTGATTAAACCTGTTTTCATTACCTCAATTGCTGTCCAATAGAGAACTGTATTTGTGGTTCAGGCCTTTCGGCTGACCCTGGCAATTTATCAAACGGATATCCCCAGTTGATCCCTATCAGGCCAAATGCCGGCATAAAAATCCGAACACCAACTCCGGCAGAACGATACATTTCGAAGGGGTTAAACTCTTCATAACTATACCAGTTGTTACCACCTTCAGCAAATATGAAGCCATAAATTGTTGCAGCCTCACCAGTCGTCACGGGATACCTTAATTCCATGCCCAGTTTATCATAAATAATACCCCCCTTGATTCCATCCTGGCTTTCAATACCATATGGCGGGGTAAGTGTTTCTTCATCATACCCCCTCAGCGAAACAATATCATTGGCTACAATAAAACGCTGTTGGCCAGCCATGCCACTACCCCCCATGTAATACCGCTCGAAAGGCCCTACATTTATGTTCGGGTTGTACCTGCCCATTACACCAAAATGTGCTTTGGCTTCAATAACCAGTTTGTCAAAAATATTGAGGTAGTATTTCCCATCAATCATCCATTTGTGAAATTCAACCCACTTGTATTTCTCCTGATTAGGAGCCGTGTTATAATCTATATTCCTCCAATAAGAATAGGGTGGGGTAAATGTCGCAGACACCGCGATGGAAGAACCTGATTTCGGGTACATGGGGTTATCAATGCTGTTGCGCGACAGGTTGAAGTTGAGTGATATGTTGTTGGCTGAACCGTTGTTAAATCCCTGTCCATAATCATAGAAGTTGGTCAGGAAATAATTTTGATAAGAAAGGTAGGTCGCCAGCGTAAAATACGGATCGGGCCATTCCAGTCTTTTACCCAGGCCCAGTGTAATGCCTTTCATTCTGATGGATGAGTTATACGCACGATAGCCCGGGAAATACTCTGCAATGCCATCACCATCCCGGTCTTCATTTCTTACTCTCCGTAATATCGTACTATTCAAACTAATTGTGAAGGAGTTGGGTTTTTTGCCCCCCATCCAGGGTTCTGTGAAAGAAAACGAATAGTTTTGGTAAGACGGCCCGTTGGCCTGCATACGCATAGAAAGCCTTTGTCCGTCACCGGCAGGATAGGGTGTAAACTTGCCTTTCATCATATTTCGCACGGAAAAGTTATTGAGCGTAACACCCAGCGTACCTACAAATCCATAATATCCACCCCAGCCACCAGACAATTCGATCTGGTCATTGGAGCGTTCTGTCAGATCCCATTCAATATCTACCGTTCCATCGGCTGGATTGGGAAAATAGTTTGGTTTAACTTTTTCAGGGTCGAAATAACCCATTTGGGCAAGCATCTGTTGGGTGCGTATTAAGTCCGAACGACTAAACTTTTCGCCGGGCACAGTACTTAGTTCCCTGCGTATTACATGGTCGCTGGTCCGGTCATTGCCCTTAAAGGTTACCCGGCTGATGATGGCCTGATCGCCCTCAAAGATACGCATCTCCAGATCGATGGAATCGCCTTCTATTCGTACCTCCACGGCCTGAATGTTAAAAAACAGGTAGCCATCATCCATGTACAATCCACTGATATCCATCCCTTTGGGATTGAAGTTGAGTTTCTTGTCGATCTCTTCCTTATTATACACCTCTCCCTTATTCACGTCCAGGACAGCACCTAATACCCGCTCCGGATATACATAATTACCTGTCCATGCGATATCCCGAATATAATATTGGTTGCCTTCCTCAACTTTAATTTTGATGTTAATTGATTTTTCATCGTGGGCATAGATGGAATCGCTCACGATGAGTGCGTCCCGGTATCCCTTCGAGTTGTAATAGGCAATCAGGGCTTGTTTGTCCTCCCCATACTCTTTTTCCTTAAGTTTGGAATTTTTAAAAACGTTGAGTTTTACATTATCATTAAGGTATTGTTTAACACCATCATAAGATACCTCATGGGTCTTTGTTGCCATATTAATTGCTTTTCGTGGGGTAAAACCAAAAAGCATTTCAAAAGGTTTTTTAAAGAGGGTAAAACGTGGCCTTTCCCCGGTATTTTTAAGCTTATGTTTTAAGCGGGCATCATCAATGTCATTATTACCTTCAATGATGATATTATTGATTTTCACCTTTTGTTTTTGGTCAACGACAATACGCAGCTTTAAACCATCATTATTTACACTATCTATTTCCCTGACCACATCTACCCGGGCATTGAGATAACCCCTGGATTGAAAGTTTTTCCGCACTGTAAGTGCCGCTTTACTGATGGTTGCATCGTTTACCACTTTACCCCGGTAGAGGTTCAGGTCTTCCCGGAGTTCTGTTTCCCGGCTTGCAGGAACCCCCTCAAAAGTAAAGCCGGTAAGGCGTGGCAATTCCGTAAGCTCGATGGTTAACCAAACCCTGCCTTCTTCAATTTTATCGACCAGAACAGACACATCGCCTACAAGGCCGTGGTTCCACAATTTACGTATGGCTCCTGATATCTCATCGCCGGGAACATTTATTTTATCACCTACGCGCAGGCCTGTCAGGGAAATTAATGCATTTTTGTCCAGCACTTTGAGCCCTTTTACGTCTATCTCGGCAATTTCATATTCAACCGGGCTGGAATAATCCTGAAACTGGTCTGATCCGCCACTTGTAACGGTGGATCTGTTTCTGAACTGACCAAAAACAGCCTGAACGGATAAAATTAATGTAATTATGAATAAAACTTTTTTCATTCCTCAATATTTCACTTGTTCACTTACTTTACCAAACCTTCTTTCCCTTTTCTGATAATTGGCAATTGCCATATACAGATTTTTCTTTCTGAAATCGGGCCATAAGGTTTTCGTAACATACATTTCGGTATACGCTACCTGCCAGAGTAAAAAATTACTAATCCTCATTTCACCACTTGTCCTGATCAGTAATTCCGGATCAGGTATGCCTGCAGTATAAAGATAATTACCAAAACTTTCCACATTCAGATCATCTTCATGTACTTTTCCTTCCCTCGCCTCGCGCACCAGTTTTCGGGCAGCATTCAATATTTCATGTCGGCCGCTATAGCTTAAGGCCAATGTTAGTACGAGTCTTTTGTTTGATTTGGTCATATCAATAGCTTCCATCAACTCTTCCTGACAAGCTTCCGGTAAAAGATCAAGATCTCCAATGGCATTGAGCTGCACCTTATTTTTATTCAAGGTGCCGACTTCACTTTTAATGGTTGAGACTAAAAGTTGCATCAAACCCATCACCTCTTCCTTCGGCCTTCCCCAGTTTTCTGTAGAGAAGGCATACAATGTCAGGTAAGGTATTCCCAGTTCAGCACATCCTTCGGTCACATCCCTCACGGCTTTTACCGCATTTTGATGTCCAAAGATGCGCTCAGCACCTTTCCGATTGGCCCACCGTCCGTTACCATCCATTATAACGGCAATATGCTGTGGTAAATTATGTAGATCCAATGATTCTTTTAACGCGCTCAAGGCTAACCTATTTATTCAGCCTGCAAAGATAGGTATTTTCCTTCTTTAATATCGAAATATAATTGTTTATCTATATGGGTTTTTGGGGCAGGGGATCGTATAAAGAGAATATGTAGCAGTAAGGCCCAAAAAATAATACAGGTCGTTATCATACCAATTACCGTACTGATAGTTTTTATAGCGGGTGTCTCCATAGCTTACATTGTCCAGATAATCAAAAAACAAAACCCTTGCTCCAAATTCAATACCAAAATACCATTTCGGGTTTAGTACATATTTTGCCCCAACACCCAGGGGTAAAACGGGTTGAACAGGACTATAAGGTGCCGCAGGGCTCTGCATTCCGGAAAAGCCGGCTACGCCTATACCGCCAAAGAGATACGGACTTCCGAAAATCAATGGGTTATTTCCTTTGAGGTCAATAAAATTGTACTCAAAAACGGCGCTGGCCTCGAACGCGAAAACCCTGAAACTACCAGCCGGTGTTTGCCCTCTCACGGTGGCAAAAGCATCATCGGGGGCAGCGTCACTTCCTTTTATAATTCCAGCTGTAATTGCCGTACGGAAATTCACCGCTTTACTTAAATGATACTTATAGAAGGCTGTGCCCGCCGGGCTGTGCATGGAAAAGCGGTATTTTTTTGAAAGGTCACCCGTGTAATTAAAGGCACCCACACCTCCGCCAAATTCTGTTTTTTTTTGGCTAAAAGATTCATTATGAAATAATAAAGCCAGGCAAACCAATAAAATAAGCCTGAAGAACATTTATCTGAATTTAGCTTTTTTGAATCCACTACCCATGATATAGGTAACGCGCATCGTAGTAACAAAGTATATGTCCGGATCATTTTTATTTCCGCGCATATTAGTAAGGCTCTCCCGGCCATAGCCGGCAAAGGCACTATACCCCCCCGGAGTAGCAAAGGACGTGCCCGCGGTAGAATTTACTGTTTCCATATCCCGTGCCTCCCCCGATACTGCATCGGTTGTTTCCTGAGACCGATCGGCCATCGCCCGTGCCACGTCACTGTTCAACACGCCCGGATCTACATAATTCTGACTGACATCATCGATATAGTCTGTAAATAGATATCTAAAACCTGATTCAAAACTAAAATCAAGGTAATCATTAATCTTATAACGTATGCCTATACCAAAG
>Ga0224506_10001190_pt1 | contig 18907 bp, 22 predicted proteins | sample SF_Jan12_sed_USG_2_FD_169108 | JGI IMG/M metagenome (GOLD analysis project Ga0224506, IMG submission 169108) | Sediment microbial communities from San Francisco Bay, California, United States - SF_Jan12_sed_USGS_8_1 | ecosystem: Environmental > Aquatic > Marine > Sediment | place: USA... | reverse complement strand
AAGAGACCTGAAGAAAAAGCAGATGGAACTCTGGAAACCCAGAGCACCTCTCTGAGACTTCCCCTAGTAGAATCCGATTTGCTATAATAATGTCAACTTAAAGCGAAAATCATATAAAATTAGAAACAAACCTGTTAAGCCGTGTAGCTTATGCTGACACGTTTTAAAGAATTCTCAACTGAATACGCCCAAATATGACGAAAAAACAAAAACGAGACGTTTTCGTTATTATTTTATTGCGAGGGAGACGACTGACATGGTAACATTTGAAATGATCAGTCCCGCCGACTTTTTCTACCGCAACCGAGACATAGCAGGCTTCACAAATCCAGCTAGGGCGATCTTTTCTTCTGTGCGAGAGCTCGTAGAAAACTCCCTCGACGCCTCCGACCAGTCCCGCGTTCCTTCCGAAATCTACATTAGGCTTTCCAACGACGGCGAGGAAAGCTCAGAAGAGGCAGACGTCTACAAGTTAAGAGTGGAAGACAACGGATCCGGCATCCCACCCCGCCACATACCGTCAGCCTTTGGACAGGTTCTGTTCGGATCAAAGTACAAGCTGAAACAGGCTCGAGGCACCTTCGGTCTCGGTGGAACCATGGCCATCCTTTACGGACAAATCACCACCCACAAACCCGTGGATGTCGCCTCCAGCACAGGTACAACAAGGATTCACAGGTATAAACTGATGATAGACATTCAGAAAAACCGACCAGTCATCTTAGACAGCAAAATCCAAGTGAACAAGAACAGATGGCGCGGAACCATGGTGGAATTTTGTCTGGAGGGAGACTATCCCAGAGCTATGGCAAAGATAGTGGAATACTTAAAACAGACGGCTGTGGTGACCCCCTACGCCAACATCACCTTCGTTGACCCAAAAGGACGCCTCTACAAATTCAACCGAGTCACCTCCAAGATGCCGCGTCCACCAAAAGAAACGCTTCCCCATCCCCACGGAGTGGACGTAGAAACCGTTCGACGCCTAATACAGATCACCAAGTGCCGCAACATGATTGACTTCATGAAAACACATTTTCACAGAATCGGCGAAAAGATTTCTCACAATTTCTTAAAGTTCGCCGGGATAGATGAAAAGAAAGATCCTAGGAAGCTGGAACCTGACGAAATCGTGAAACTTGTTCGAATGATGAAGAAATTCGAGGGATTTCGTTCCCCGGACGCGAGCTGTCTCTCCCCCTTAGGAGAGGATTTGTTAAAGGCTGGTATCCTAAAAGAGTTAGAGCCCGAGTTCATCGCCGTCTGTCAACGTAGACCCTCCACCTACTCTGGCCACCCATTCATCCTGGAGACAGCGATAGCGTACGGCGGAAACGTGCCCAGAAAAGACGACATCGTGCTGTATCGATTCGCCAACAGGATACCGTTACTGTACGACGAAGCCAGCGGCGTCTCATGGAGGATCATAAAATCCATCAACTGGCGAAAATACAAGGTCAAACCCGACATGCCCGTCGCCATCATGGTTCACTTGTGTAGCACAAAGGTTCCCTACAAAACTGTGGGCAAGGAATTCATCGCGGACAGACCTGAGGTGAAAGCTGAAATTTTGAACGGAATTCGTGAGGTGGCCCGTCAGCTTCAACGCTTTCTGTCCAAACGGGAGTACAGGGAGAAAGAAAGGAGGCGACTGGCCGCTTTTTCTAAGTATTTGCCAAAAATTGCCAAGTTCTCAACAGAACTGTCTGGCAAAGAAAAGGAGCCAGACATTAGAAAATTGTTATGGAGTGTGAGAAAATTTGAAGAAGAAACAGAGTAAGAGCTCTGCAGCAGAGAGAAAAACAGAGGTTTTAACAAGTCTGAGAAACTTCGGAGCATCCCTTTACAGTCAAATGGAAAAAGGAAACTTCCCATGGATCAAGATGCCAAGCCGATCCATCGATAACATCTTCTACAGTCCAGAGTTTCGACAGTACGTTTTGGGCGAAAAAACCGTGCGCAGGAGCGCTCGAAACATCCGCCACATTCGACCCTTCAGCCAACTGGTTTGGGCAGCCTACTTCGCCCAGGAACTCGTGAGACACCGAAAGACCTCGACTCTTCGTGACGTGTACTACTCTGCACAGGCCTACGACGTACCCTTCAAGGACCAGCCGGAATCCAACAGCATCATAACCGACCTTGAAACTGTGGCAGGATTCTCACGAGAAGAATGCAACGTGTTTCCCGAGGAACGCTCAGCCATCTTCGGCGACCTAACCATTGAGTACACAGTTCCAGGATACGAGGGCAAACAATACAACCTAATGTCTCACCCAGACGGGGTCATGATAGGCCCAGCACTCACCTCCGCCGAATTCGTTAAAACCACTGCAGACAAGCTTATAGCCATCGAGAAGGGCGGCTTGTTCACACGGTTCATCGAGGAGCAAGTTCACAAAAAATTCAACTCCCTCCTTGTGCTCACTGCGGGTCAAGCGCCACGAGCCACTAGACACTTCATCCGCAGACTGAACAAGGAGCTGAACCTTCCGGTGTACATATTCACGGACGGCGACCCTTGGGGAATGCACATCGCCATGGTGATCATCTCTGGCTCAGCCAACGCCGCTCACCTGCGAGATTTAACCACTCCTGACGCCAAGTGGTCGGGTGTCTGGGCCACCGACATAGTGGATTACAAGTTGCCTAGCGTAGCGTTAACTGACGTGGACATTAAGCGTCTTAACGAGTTGCAGAAGGATCCGCGATACGAGGGAGAACTGTGGCAGAGGGAGGTTAAAAAATTTCTGAAGATCAAAAGGAAAGCGGAGCAGGAGGCGTTCAGCCGGTACGGATTAACCTACATTGTGGACAAGTATCTGCCAGCGAAACTGGAAGAAGCAGCGTAACTACAAACCGCTACCTTGATAAATGAAAAGTGATGCTTAAAGAACTAACGTGAAGTGTTGAGGTGGAGGATGAGTCATGGCTGAGGCGCCTACGGGGTTAACCATCGCAGAGAAGTTTTTCGGCCTGTTAATCATCATTTTAGGGGCAATTATTTTCTACGTGACCGCCTCTACGAACTTCAATAGCGGGATAAATCTCTTCATATTCCTTGTAGCCGGCTCAGCCCTGATAGGGCTAGGAGTCATCCTGGTGCTATCGAGGACCGAATGAAAAATTCTTTGGTCAAGCAGAATTCTATATACACACCAAATTTCATCTTTTGCTTCTCAAAGCACGAGTATACACGTTTGATGAAACCCCTGCAACTAGTCCTCCAATAGCATCATTTGAAATCGGACCCAGCTTCTTTAAGATTCCAGGTTTAGCTTGATCGAACCGGATGAACTCAAAGATTCCTCTCACTCCAGCGATGTAGCTGGCTATAGTCATTCCCAAAAGCTCATCGGCTACGAGTCCTGGACGACCCATGAATCTCTCCTTCGTCAAGCTTGGAATCAAACCAGCTTGCGCGTCCTCTTCTGCACGGAAACACGCAACCTCCAGACAGGAAACATTCACGTCCGACAAGGCGTCAAAGAACTCTTCCCTAAGCAATTCAGTGGCCTTCTCCTTTGTCTCTACGCCTGGGTGCGGGACAAACAGCTCGAGAGCAGCATCTATGAGGTCCTTCAACGTTACACCTTTCTCCTCTAAATATTTCAATAATGGCGAGGCTTCAGACGTCAAATTTATCACCGTGGCTTTTTTCGGGAAAGTTTTTGATAAGGTTTTTCCAAAATGTTTATATGTTGGTTGGATAAACCATCCAAGCTGGTGTTCGCTCATGAAATCTAACTACGTTGTCTACATCGCGACGGCTATCGCAATAATCTCTATTATCTCCGCAGTTTATGTCTACGCACATTACGAGGGACAAAATGCCGATTTGCATTCCACAGTCAGCGTCTTACAAAGTGACATCGTCAACTTACAGAGTGAACTTTACAAATATCGAAACTTAACTTTGGTGGACGACTATGGCTACGTCCTAAATCTCACATCCTACCCAGATAGAATTGTGTCGCTTGCACCAAGTAACACTGAAATTCTATTTGCGATAGGAGCAGACGATAAGGTTGTAGGCGTTACCGACTACTGTAACTATCCATATAATTTTTCAGCCTGGATTGAAGCTGGAAACCTAACAAGCGTCGGAGAATACTGGACTCCAAACATAGAAGCAATTGTCGCCCTTGAGCCTGACTTGATTTTTGCTGCATTCGCCCAAGAGGAGGTCGTTAACACTTTGAGGGGGATGGGATACAAGGTTTTTGTGTTGGCTCCTGACAATATCGATGACATCCTTAAGAACATTATACTGGCGGGTAGAGCAACTAACAAGGACATCGAGGCTGCTTTACTCGTGAACAATTTGAGACTTAGAATCGACGCTGTAGTCAACAAAGTAGCTGACGCCCCGTCTAAGCCGAAAGTCTACTACGAGATTTGGTATGATCCGCTGTGGAGCGTTGGTTCAGAAAGCTGGGAACATGAACTCATCGAAAAAGCTGGAGGGATCAACATTTTTGCTGACCAAACTATAGACTATTTCATGCCTAACTCCGAGGCCATCATTGAATGTAACCCTGACGTAATTATATTCCCGCTTGGTCATGGAGTTGGACAGCCTTTCTGGATAAGCTTTGATCAGGTGAAGGCAAGACCTGGATGGGAAGCGATAAGTGCTGTGCAAAATGATAGACTATGCACAATTGATGCAGACATCGTTTCTAGGTCTGGTCCCAGAATTGTAGACGCGTTGGAGACCCTGGCTGAGCTTGTTCATCCCGAACTTTTTTAGAGAATAATATGGATGAAAAGCATTGATGAGCGCAAAAGGCGTCGAAACTACTTATTCCGAGCGTGTTTCTCGTTGGAAGCTGATGGTGATCATATTAGCAGTTGCCTTAATACTTACAATTGTTTTATCATTGAACGTGGGCTTCGCACAAATACCTTTTCCCACAGTTCTGAAGATACTAGCCAAGCGAATACCATTTCTAGGTAATCTGGTGGACTCCTCCAATGTATCATACGTGGAAGAAACAATAATCATTCAAATTCGGATGCCACGTATACTAGCGGGTGCTTTAGTCGGTGTTGCTCTCGCCGCTGCAGGAGTTGTGTACCAAGGTATTTTTAAGAATCCTATGGCTGACCCTTACGTACTCGGTGTTTCAGCGGGTGCGGCGGTGGGAGCGTCCCTCGCCATAGTTCTCGGAATAGGTTTCACGCTTTTGAGCTTGAGTACTGTACCAATCTCAGCTTTCGCTGGTTCTCTTCTAGCCGTATTTATAGTCTACAATATTTCGAGGGTTGGATCAAGAGTTCCGGTAACAACGCTATTGCTTTCTGGGTTGGCGGTGAGCATTTTCTTATCTGCTATCGTCGCCGTCTTACAGGTTATTGCTGGTGAAAGGCTCCACATTATAGTGTTCTGGCTTATGGGCGGCTTTTCTTATGTAGAGTGGAAGGATGTCTGGGCTGTCTTGCCTCTCATCTGCCTCGGCACGGCGGTCATCTACTTTTACGCTCGCGATCTCAACATACTTGCCCTCGGAGAAGAAACAGCTCAACACTTAGGCGTCGACATTGAAAAGGTGAAAAAGTTGCTTCTGGTTTTCGGATCCTTAGTAACAGCATCAGCGGTCTCCATCAGCGGCCTAATAGCGTTCATAGGTTTAGTAATCCCTCACATAACCAGAATCATGATCGGACCCGATCATCGTATACTTCTGCCAACCTCAATGATTGCAGGAGCACTCTTCTTGGTCATCTGCGACGCCGTGGCACGGGTGATTGTATCACCAGTCGAGCTACCCGTTGGCGTGATTACAGCGCTCTCAGGCGGACCCTTTTTTATCTATCTCCTACGCAAAAAGAAGGAGAGTTACGCCATCTGAAGGTTGCAAGATCATGGTGATATTGACTGTCAACGGCATTGACTGCTATTATGGGTCTGTCAAGGTCTTAGAAAACGTGCGTTTCTCAGTGAAAGAGCGAGACTTCACAGGCATCCTTGGACCTAACGGGTCCGGGAAAACCACTTTGCTTAGGAGCATCAGCAGAACACTAAAACCGCATAAAGGGGTTATCTTCCTAAATGAAGTCAATATATACACTCTAAAAAGCGTTGACGTTGCGAAACAGATGGCGGTTGTTCCGCAAGACAACGTCATAGCCTTTAACTTTACCGCGTTAGACATCGTTCTAATGGGGCGCAACCCTCATCTAAGCCGATTCCAGATGGAAAGCGAGAAGGATATAGCCATAGCCAGAGGGGCCATGGAGCTCACGAACACGTGGCACCTGAAGGAGAGACCCATAAACGAGCTTAGCGGTGGAGAAAGACAGCGCGTCATAATTGCTCGCGCCTTGGCTCAAGAGCCGAAGATTCTGCTTTTAGATGAACCAACGGTTCATTTAGACATCAATAATCAATTGGAAATAATGGATCTCCTGAAAGAACTTTGCACAAAGAAAGGACTAATAGTTTTGGCGGTTTTCCACGACTTTAACTTGGCTGCACGGTACTGCGATTCCGCCATTCTGCTGAAGGGTGGAAAAATAGTTTCCGCTGGCAATCTGGACGCTGTTTTAACCAGCGAGAATATTAGAAGTGTCTTTCAGGTTGACGCCATGGTGAAAAGGCATTCCATCACCGATTGCCTTTATGTTATGCCTGTTTCAATGCCGAAGCCTCTCTCGTCTAGAAACCTTTCGGTTCACCTGATATGCGGAGCAGGGACAGGAACCACACTTATGAAGATTCTCGTGAATGAAGGCTACAACGTTACCGCGGGCGTTCTTAACGTGTTAGACACAGACTATGAGACAGCACGGTTATTGAAAATACCAGTCACAAGCGAGGCTCCATTCTCCCCGATAACTGAAGAAACTCACAGGGCCAACTTGGAGATGATAAGTAAGGCTAGCGCTGTTGTGTTAACAGCAGTTCCTTTTGGCTACGGTAATTTGCGAAACTTAGAAGCAGCAAAGGAGGCCCTAAAAAGAGGAAACCCAACATTCGTTATAGAAGAAGTGCCTATCGAACAAAGAGATTTCACCAAAGGGAAAGCAAAGAAACACCTAACGGAATTGAAAAGCAAAGGAGCGACATTTGTTAGGAACCAAGATGAACTCCTATCCCTACTCGATATATCAGACGACAAACTGAAAATAGCAAAAGAGCCTTCAACCAAAATTCCCGGCCATTTAAAACCTGAAACAAATTCTCATAAAGGCGATGAGATGGACGACGTCGAAAGCATCTGATTTTTGAGGGGATGATCGTTTATGAAGGTTGTCGCGTCGTGGAGTGGTGGCAAAGAGAGCTGTTTTGCCTGCTATACGGCGATGTTAGACGGGTTCGAGGTCTCTCACCTTTTAAATTTCGTGTCTAAGGAGGAAAGATGCATGTCCCATGGATTAGACCCCAAGTTGATAGTTGCTCAATCGCAAGCGATTGGAATCCCCATCATTCAAAGAGAAGTTACTTGGGACACGTATGAAGAGGGGTTTAAGACTGCTATGATGAAGTTGAAACAAATGGGTATAGAAGGCGCGGTTTTCGGCGACATCGACATCCAAGAGCATAAGGATTGGGTGAATCGAGTATGTAGCGAGGTGGGCATCATACCCATGGAGCCCCTTTGGGGTCTTGACCCTGAACACATCCTCACCGACTTCATAGATGAAGGCTTCGAGGCGATCGTGATCAACGTCAAAGCAGATTTGTTTGGAGAAGAGTGGTTGGGAAGGAAAGTCGATAGGAGTTTTTTAGAGGATTTGCGAAAGCTCCAAAGCAAACGTAACATTCACATCTGCGGCGAATTGGGCGAGTACCATACGCTGGTTACAGATGGCCCCTTCTTCAAAAGGCGTGTAAAGATATTAGATAATAGAAAGGTGCTGAAAGAGGGATATTGGAAATACTGGCTATTAGACATCTCCAGATATGAGATTGAAGAAAAACGATAATCATAGTAAGGTGAAGAAAATATGAGGAAAATTTACGACATAATACTGTTTCACAGAGAAACTAAAGGTGAATCGTTCTTAAGGCGGTTAGAGGGGAAGAACCCGCTATTCATCTGTGCAATAGGGACTACAGAAACGGCGAAGATTCCAAGCATATCTGCCGCTGGAAAGTTTCCGGAGCTGACCGATTATACACCACCTGCAGATGTTGAGCTTCTTCTTCTCGGAAGATGCAAATGTATTTCGGGCGTGCCGGTGACCCCTGAGGGAATACCGACACCCGCCATAATCACTATGTCGGCACTTAAGCTTGCGAATATACCTGCCCTCGTAGCTAGCGGTGGGTTGAAGGTAAACCCTCATGTACCTTTCTTAGATTTGGGAGGAAAACCTGGAAGGGACATAAGAACAGGAAAGGCTGTGGAAAATGTCAAAGAAGTCATACAGAAAGCAATAATCGCCGGAGAAAACTTGGCTGGAACCGCTGATTGTCTTGTAATTGGGGAAAGCATTCCAGGTGGCACAACAACTGCGCTCGGTGTTCTGTTAGCCATGGGTGTGGATGCTAGAGGGAAGGTTAGCAGCAGCATGCCGGGCAACCCTCATGAACTTAAGATTAACACCGTTGAAGCAGGATTGAAGGCGTTAGGTGCGGAGTTCGGTGCTTTCGTAAGCGATCCGGTGAAGGCAATATCATGTGTTGGCGACCCCATGGTGCCTGCCTTCGCAGGGTTAGTCATGGGAGCGGCTAGCAAAGTTCCGGTTCTAATGGCTGGCGGAACCCAAATGAGCGCTGTTCTAGCTGTCGTCAAGGCGCTGAAACGTGCCGTGTTAGACAATGTGGCGATTGGAACCACTAGATGGATCATACTCGATAAGACAGCTGACTTGAAAGGAATAGTTACCCAGATCGCTGATGTCCCGATACTTGCCGCGGACCTGGACTTCAGTCAGTCCAGATTTGATGGTTTGAAGGCGTACGAGGCAGGTGTGGTGAAGGAAGGAGTTGGAGCCGGAGGAGCAGCCATAGCCGCGATGATGAAGTCGGGGGGTTCCGTAACAAAAGAAACTTTACTTAGAGAAATTGAAAGAAACTACGAGCAACTAGTAGGATCAAAGTGATACAGCGGGATGTTCAAGGAAATAAAGAATCTGATATCTTTTCTCACCGTTATCCCGGTGGGCATGGACCCAGACTGCCTAACAGACGCAGCAAATTACATGTATCTCTTTCCAGCAGTAGGAGCACTTGTCGGCTTATTGGCGGGACTGTGTGGCTGGCTTCTTTCCCATGTGCTCTCAGCCTTGATAGTCGGAGTCCTGACGCTGAGCGTCGTCTTATTAATCACTGGGCTCCACCACACGGATGGACTGCTGGATTTCGGAGACGGCATAATGTATCAAGGTTCACCAGAGAAGAAAATTGAGGTCATGCACGATCAGCTGACAGGAACAGGTGGCTTAACTCTTGGTTTGATAACCATCTTGACAACCGCTTTGTGCATTGCAGGATTGAGTATGGGAATAGTCATTCAAAGTCTGATCGTATCCGAGGTCTCAGCTAAACTCGCCATGGTGATTGGAATTTGGGTTGGAAAATCTGCTCATAACGGAATGAACACATATTTCGTTAACGCCATGCATGGTCAGCATCGGAATCTTCGCTTGACAGTCGCCCTCATTGTCTCACTGGGCATAGCGATACCTCTGCAACGAATTGTAGGTTTTGCTGCAGTAGTCGCGGGTTTAGCCACCGCCTTAGTTATGGTTGGAGTTTCAAACAGGCATTTTAAAGGCATAACAGGCGACGTGATGGGAGCAACGAATGAACTCGCCCGCATGGCTTCATTAATAATGATCTTGGCGGCGACAAAATGGGCGTAACCGCGCTTGTAATGGCTGGCGGCAAAGGTACCCGCATGAAACTTCAAGAAGAAAAACCGCTACTCAAGGTTGGCGGCAAACCAATGATTGAGCATATATTAAACGCCCTAAAAAACGCCAGCAAAGTAGACGAAATCGTAGTTGCCGTAAGCAAACACACGCCTAAAACCGCCAGAACAGTGAAAAAGCTCTCGGTTAAGATTTTAGAAACACCAGGAAAAGACTTCATATCTGACACAAAATACGCCGTCAAAAGGCTTGAGCTGAGCACAGTTGTAACGGTTTCAGCAGATCTTCCACTGCTCTCAGGCGAAATTGTCGACAGAGTCATAGAGTCTTACGAGCAGTGTGGCAAAACTGCTTTGGCGGTTGTGGTTCCAGCGGAAACACGGGAGAGACTAGGCCTGAAAGTGGATTATGTCTTTGAGATGAGAGGAAGGCAGCTAGTTCCGGCGGGGTTAAACGTGATTGACGCGAGAAGGATTGATGAAGCAGAACTGGAGGAGGAAAAGCTCGTTATTGATATGGAGGAAATTGCCGTGAACGTCAACAGACCTGAAGATCTGGAGATTGCAGAGCGATTATTCAAACGCCTATTTCGCTGGTCTCCTTCTACTCAGTAAGATCTCAAATCTAAGACCAACTGTTCGTTGTTCTTGTGAGGTATCGTAAACGTTATGAAGGCTTCCCCGTGCAAATAATGAATTAATGGCTTCGGAGAGGTGTACGCTTGAAGAAGTTTGACGTAGTTGTGGTGGGTGCTGGCACAGCCGGTTGCATGGCTGCTAAGACGGTTGCCAACGCTGGCCTTGAGGTTTGCCTGATCGACCGCAAAAAGAAAGACAACATAGGCGAGAAAGTTTGCGGGGACGCCATAGGCAAACATCATTTTGACAATTTGGGTTTAGACTACCCCTCTGGGAAGGAGCTGGAGCGAATGATGGTCGGGATTAAGATCTGTTCGCCCGACGAGAAAACCATTGTTCGTGTGAAAGGGGAGGAAGTGTACGGGTTCATCTTGAACCGTTACCTTTTTGGACAGAGAGTTCTAAGGAATGCGATTGACGCTGGAGCGACCTTCCTAGAATCAACTCAAGTTGTGGAACCCATCATAGAGAACAATTTTGTTGTCGGAGCCCTAGTTAAAGATTTAACATCGAAAAGTAACGCCAGATTGCGTGGTCGAGCTGTAGTGGATGCGAGTGGTTTTTCGGCTGTTTTACGAAAAAAACTTCCTCCCGAAATCGAAATCGACACGGACATTGACAAGAAGGACGTAGCGATTTGTTATCGAGAAATTCGTGAATTAGCAAAACCAATCGCTGATCCCGAATACTGCAAAATTTACCTTAATCAAAAGTGTGCTCCCAGAGGATATTACTGGATTTTCCCCGAGAGCGGAACAAGGGTGAACGTGGGCTTGGGGGTGGCTATGTCCAACGGTTTCCCAAACCCAAAGGATAGGCTTTACAGCAACGTCCTGTCTCAAGCGCTGTTTAAGGGGTCCTCGATAATAAGCGGAGGCGGAGGGCATATTCCGACACGAAGACCACTCGACTGTATGGTTGGAAATGGCGTTCTCATCGCTGGGGATGCAGCTTGCCAAGTGAATCCGCTTCACGGCGGTGGCATAGGACCATCTATGATGGGTGGAACCCTCGCGGGAAAAACCATTATTGAAGCCGTGGAAAAAGACGATGTAAGTCGGAAGGGAATGTGGCTATACAACGCTAGGTACATGCAGTCGTACGGAGCCAAGCAGGCGGGTCTCGACGTCTTCCGCTTGCTTCTACAAAAACTAGGCGACGACGACCTAAACTACGGCATGAAGCATCGTCTGATCACCGATGAGGATGTTCTAAAGACGAGTATGGGCGAGGATTTACGCCTCAACATAACTGATAAAACCATCCGAATCTTCAGAGGGCTAAGAAAGCTCTCACTTCTTAAGGAGCTACGTCACACAGCCACTCTGCTGAAAAGAGTGAAGGCTCTCTACCGGAACTATCCAGTCTCCCCCCAAGACTTTGACGAGTGGAGAAGGAAGACACGAGACCTAATTAAGGAAGCAGGTGGGTAAAACACGGCGAAAAGTGAAGGGGCTTTCTGATGAAATGATAAGGAGGTACGTTGCTCAAAAACTTGTTCAGAAATTGAGCGAGGAAGTGCTGAGCCAACTCAACCTGCAAGAAACCCTGATCTTGGGAGTCGTGTTGAAAGGGCTTCCCGTGGCTTACTGCTTAGCGAGGATGAACGGGCTGGTTAAAAACTTCGTTCCCATAGTGGCTCTTCGTCCTCTCCACATGCAGCATCACGTTGAGTCGTGTTTTCCCAGTCCGCAATGGCAGGCTTACTTCGAAGAGCAACTGAATCGCTGTGAGAGCACGCTGATTGTCGACGACGTGGTGAACACAGGCTTCACTAGGCAGAGGGTGGAAAGCTCCATTTTTCCGTTAATCAAAAGCGAAAACACAACTCTTCGATTCGCTGCCCTAGTCTTAAACGCGAAGAACTTAGCCAACCCGAGTTTCATTCACTCCAACGACCTCTTCGCTTTGAGAGTTAATGCTGTAGAAGTGGAGTGTGACTGGGGCTTGGTCACGGTTCCCCTATGGGACCTGCCTATCGAAGAGGCACGTCTTCGTTGCGAAAGATACCTCCAAAGGTTTTGGCTAGACAAAAAACGCTTCATCACAGTCACTTATTAGTCTAATTGCGTTTGTCCTAAAATGGCGCCGGGTCTAGGGCAGAAAACCGAGTTCACGTTACCATTCAATCCTCATTATTCCTTTTCTGCCTTTCCAGACCTCTCCATAGCGCGTTACTAAATTTGAAACTCTCCATTCTTCAAGACTGTTATTGTTTCTCCGCTTTTCTTTGTTACCTTTACCGTCGGCTTAGAGATAAGAAAATCCATGTGGTTCTTCGACGGATTCCTTCCGCCAGGCATGTCGGTGTTGTTTCCAAAGGCAATGTGGATTGTTCCAAGAATTTTCTCCGCTTCCAAAAATTCTTCAACAAGTCTTGCTTTAGGGTTTATTCCAAATGCGAATTCACCCACAACCTTCGCCCATCCATCTGTCTCCAAAGTGTTGTTAACCCTCTGCAAGATTTCTTCATCCTCCGAACGAGTTTCTTCCACCACGCCCTTCTTTACTGTCAACTCAACCGGATTTTTCAGAGGACCGATTCCTCCGATAGCCATGTCGCATATCAACGTACCTTCTAAAGAGTCTTCAACAGGTGCCACTATAACCTCTCCAGTTGGCAAGTTCATCCACTTCATCTCTTTCCAGTCAATAATGGTGTCAGTAAAGAACGGCCTTCCTTCAGTGTTAAACAAAAGCTTGGTGTCAGAAGGGGACGTAACCTCAACAGTAACGTTTTGGCTTAACTTCCTTATGAGATTTCGAGCAAAACTCTGCATCTTTCTATGTTCTTCTACAGTCAATGCTAATGCTCCATCAGTAAGCATTTTCAAGGTTACTCCGGGACAGTGACCCAAACGAGACCTCTTATCTCTAGTCTCCATGTGGATAAGACTAATCCTGAACGGTGTTTCCTCCCTGATTCCACGTAAAAGGTTGATGTACAAGTCAGGCTTCTTTGCACTCAAAACTTCAAGAAGATGCTTAGGAACTTCTTTTCTGAACTCTCCGCTAGTTTCCAGGGTTATAAGCCTCGTCCAAAGCCCCGAAGCTAATGCTCCATCAGCAAAAGCCTTACCAACCTCAGATTTCTCATCATCACAGACTATGATAGCTCGTTCTCCGGGAACAGCCTCTAAAACGCATTCTAAAGCATTCCTAGCCGCTTTCCAAGCACGCATGAACATCATCTCACACATGTGCGAATCAGAATTCGATTTCTCTCTCATTCTTCAATGTGACAAACCATCCACCCAAAACTTGGTTGTGATGCTCGATGATTTGTTTTGCCGTGAAACTCTGAGAGTCCCAAGTACTATGCGCATCCTTAACTAGTAAGACCTTATAGCCAAGACTAAACGCACGACGACAGGTGGTATCTATGCAATACTCCGTCTGCAAGCCCGCAATGACCAGTTTCTCGATTCCAATAGACTCCAGTTCACGGTGCAAGTTCGTTTCATGAAAGGCGTCCGGAGCCTGCTTTTGAACCACCACATCCCCCTCAACCGGACTGATAGACGGATGGATTTCCCATCCTGGAGTTCCATATGCATCAGGGTCACCACTACCGCCATTATTTTGGACATAAAAAATTGGTATCTGTGCACAGCGCGCCCTAGTGATTAGGTTCTTGACTTTTGCGAGGAGTTCATCTCCCTTATATATCGGGGCAGGTTCTGAGAAATTCCCTACTTGCATGTCGACAATTAACAACGCAGTGTCGCTCACACTCTTTCACCTCTCGATGAAACCAATCGACAGGCCCGTATTAACTATCACGTGCGTGCATTATTTGGCGTTTTTCATCAGGGCACACGTTTACGGTGATGACGCGTAACGAAGAAAGTTGTGTGATCGACTTATTAATCCAAAACTAGCATAGTCCAGTTGGTTGCGTACCGAACATGCATGTCGCAGTTTTGGTCACCGGCGGAAAAGATTCTGCTCTAGCATTACATCGCGCATTGAAACTTGGCTACAAAGTGAAATATCTAGTCACTATGCTCCCACAGCGGGAAGACAGCTGGATGTTCCACTTCCCCAACATCCGTTTAGCCGACCTGTTCGCTGAAGCGGCTGACCTCCCACTGGTTAAGGCTGAAACCTCTGGGGTAAAAGAATTGGAACTTGAAGACCTCAAGCGCCTGCTCGCAACCCTCGACATAGAAGGAGTAGTCTCAGGAGCCATATCCTCACAATATCAGAAGAAAAGAATTGACAAGATATGCCGGGAACTGAACCTGAGGTCTATTGCGCCCCTCTGGCAAGAAAATTCCATAAAGCTGCTGAAGGAGATTATCAACTTGAACTTTGACACTGTTATTGTGGGGGTTTACGCCCTCGGCTTCGATCAGAGCTGGCTTGGAAGAAGAATCGACTTGACAACATTGAACGACCTCGTTAGACTTAATGAAAGTTATGGGGTGTCTGTGGTGGGGGAGGGGGGAGAATACGAAACCTTGGTTCTCGACGCACCGTTCTTCAAGAGGAGAATACATCTGCTTCAGATTGAGAGAGTTTGGGAGGACCACAGCGGATACCTGCTCGTCAAGAAGGCTGAACTCGTAGACAAAGGTGCCTAGCTCATGTCTAAGAGCAAATATAGAGGCATCTTAAACAAAGACCTCAAACTGCTTGCACTCTCCGATTTCATTGGCGCCTTCGGAGATGGCCTTTACTTTTACCTTTTCCCTCTTTACATCACAACGCTTGAAGCTGGCCCAGCCGAAGTGGGAATAGTGTACTCTGTACTGTATTTTGCTGCAGCATTCGCGCCACTTGTTGGAGGCTTCCTAGCGGATAAATATGATCGAAAGAAGGTTCTTCTTCTCGGCTGGCTGATATGGATACCTATCCCACTCATATTTTCTGTGGCAGAACATTGGAGCCAATTGTTGGTGGGAGCAGTCTTGTACGGGTTTTGGGTAGGCGGACCGGCTGCCAGCGCTTACATTGCAACTTCGGCGAAGAAAGACAAAATTACGTTAACCTTCACCTTGATATCGGCGGCGTGGTGGGCGGGCTACATCTTCTCCCCTGCTCTCGGAGGCTATCTTTCTACAATTATTGGAATGAGATGGGTGACCCGTTTGGCATTCATTCTGTACGTCCTCTCTGCAGGCGTTCTTCTCTTCATGAGCAGTCAACACGCGGTGGCGCAGTCCTCAACATCTCCGTCATCTTTCTCCTCGTTAAGAACAAAGAAGATGGTCGTTTGGTCACTATTCTTTGCGTTGTTAATGATTGTCACGGTTTTGGCTAGGCCATTCATTCCCCAGTTTCTTCAAGACACTTACTCCTTTGACGAATTTCAAATCGGAATCTTAGGCTCAGTCACTTTTCTCGGTTCGGCGTTGCTAGGGTTGGGTTTAGGCAGAATAGGGGACAGATGGAGGAAGCCGGGCGCCATCTCCGTCGCCGTGATTTTGTGTTGCACTTCTTTTATCGCCCTGATTTCGTTCGGCAACTTTTTCGCGTTGGCTTTGGCTTCTTTCTTGATAGGTGTGTCATACGCGATCCCTTCGCTTATTGATGCAATAGTAGGCTCTATCGCCCCCGAGGTTTCAAGGGGACGATGGTTGTCCATTCCACAAACGTTGAGCATGCTCGCCGCTTTTCTCGCCCCCTACCTAGGAGGAATACTTTACAGCGCTTCGCCTTACAGCCCTTTCATGGTTGCAATCATAATAACCCCAATATTATCTATCTTGGCTCTCTCAAAACCACTAAAAGAAGAGATTTAGTCGCAGAGAACCGACAATCATGCGGCAAAAATAAAAGGGAGACCCGTATTAATTCTGCCACACAACAACTAAACCGCATGGGATGTAACCAAAAGGTTGAACCGCAAGTCGGAGGGAAAATTTAGGAAATGGCCTACAAGTACGTAGCGAGGGCTTGGAAGAAGCCGGAAGCCTCCTTCGTGAAGGAGCTGATGTGGCACAGACTTATAGAATGGCGCAGACAACCTGCAGTTCTCAGAGTTGAAAGGCCCACACGTATCGACCGAGCAAGGAAACTGGGATACAAAGCTAAGCAGGGATTTGTTGTCACCCGTGTTCGCGTCCGACGCGGAGGCTTTAAAAGAAAGCGACCAAAAGCTGGTCGAAGACCCAAGCGAATGGGCGTCGCCAAGCTCAAGCTTGCGAAAAGCTTTAGGTTGATCTCTGAAGAGAGGGCGGCGAGAAAGTTTCCTAACCTAGAGGTTTTGAATTCTTATTGGGTTTGGGAGGACGGTCGCTTCAAGTGGTTTGAGGTCATTATGCTGGACCCAAACCATCCTGTTATACAATCTGATAAGGATGTGAACTGGATCTGTGAGAAGGTTCATCGAGGCCGAGTTTTCCGTGGACTAACCGGCGCCGGCAAGGAGGTCCGGGGGCTTCGTCATAAGGGGCGTGGAGCTGAGAAGGTTCGACCGAGTCGTAAGGCAGTTCGCAAACGAAGAGAAAAGAAGAAATAGAGCAGAATTGAGCCTAGAAGGTTGGGGAATGATAAAGGTTCAGTCGGCAGTGCGAAAAAAGGACGGCGGAATCAGGGAAGGCAGAGGTTTCAGCAGAGATGAACTAAGAAAAGCGGGAGTGGGCATTAAACAGGCCCTTAAGATGGGAATACCGATCGATCAGAGAAGAAAAACAAAGCATGAAGAAAACGTGAAGACGCTTAAGAAGCATCTGCGAAGTTTGGCCAAAAAAAGAAAACGCAAGGCACGCACAGTTAAAAAGTCCTAGACGGGAAAGAAGTGTGAAACGATTGCGTGGCGCGTCTCCGTCTTACATACCCATAGCCTACGTTGACATCCGGTTCTTCGCGCATGCAACCGAGGACCTGAATAAGGTTGTTGAGGCAGTGTGTCGCCTTCTCCCACCCGACCACGTTGATGAAATAGTTTTTAAAAGGAGCAACTTGAAGGGACACTACGGCAACCCAATCACCCTCTTTGAAACCAGGGTAAAGAAGAGGGAAATAGTCAAGGCTGTGGTTGAAACTCTGTCTTCGGGTCTCGGCGAGCTGGATAAAGAGGTGCTACTAAACGAGATCGGTTCACACATGGAAAAGGGAAGCCTCTACATCAGATTGGACAAGCAAGCCGCCTTTCAAGGAGAGTTTAAGCTCTGCTCCGCTGATCCGGTTCGCGTGCGCATAAGATTTAGGAAGAAAAAACTTGAGGATGTAATCAAAGCCTGTCGAGAACTTGGGATGATTCCATGAGAAAATTCGTTGATCTACACCTGCAGCCTTCAGTCAAAGATTCGGATCAGGTTGAGAAGATTGTTACCAGATCCTCTAAGCTAGGCTACCGCCTGGTTGGAATACCCCTTCCACCAAACGTTACACAAGACAAGGTTCGCCAACTGCGAGGCATCTGCAAAGATGTTGGGATAGACTTTGTCACAAGGCTGGACCTTACCTCGAAAACGCCTCGTCAACTACTCCACGAACTGCGCCGCTTCAGACGAAGATTTGAGGTCATATCGGTGGTGTGCACCTCGAAGGCTGTTGCGAGACAGGCAGCCAAGGACCGACGGGTAGACCTCCTTTCCTTTCCCGCCACGAGTTCCCGCCGACGATTCTTTGACCACGCTGAGGCAGAACTCGCCTCCAATGCATCATCGTCCCTCGAAGTAGATGTAGCACCGCTTCTTTCGTCAAAAGACTTCTTAAGAATCCGCCTTCTCTCCACTCTGCGAAAAGAAGTGGCGATTGCAAAAAAATTTGGCGTACCCGTTTCAATTTCCAGCGGGGCAACCAACTTGCATCTTATGAGAGGACCTTATGACTGTGTTGCTCTTGCCTCACTTTTTAACATGGCTGTGCCGCTTGCTTTGTGTGCCCTTTCAGAGTCTCCCTTAACCATTGTAGAGCGGAACAGGGAGAAGCTTAGTCCAGATTTTGTAGCTCCCGGCATACGTCTTGTGAGGAGGAAGAAGGATTGTCTGAGCGTGTGAGAAGAAGATATCTTGCTCTTAGGGTTTTGGGCGAACATTTTGTTAGCAAGAGGGATGTAGTGGACGCTGTTTGGAGCGCTGTCCTCCAGCTCTTTGGGGAGTATGGTGCTAGCCAAGCCAGCCTCACTTTCATCGAGTACAATTCAGATAGAAGTTGGGGTATTGTGCGCTGCTCCCACAGAGCCTTAGAGATGGTCAGGGCTTCGGTTGCTTCTGTAACTGAGATAAACGGAAAACCAGTTGCGATCGACGTTCTGGGAGTTTCCGGAACCTTAAAGGCGCTTCGGAAAAAGGTGTTGCTGAAAAGGCAAGAGACCACGACCTGACGGTGCAAAGTTTATTTGCGGGGGCATCCCATTTGTAGTGGGGGATGATGTAGCCGTCCCAGACTGACCTTTTGGGAATGAAGACCTTATGACGGGCAGACCCCTCTAAAAAGAATACTATTTTTTCCAGCCGAGTCGAATCTTCGAGCACTTTTCTGTTGCTCTC
>Ga0224506_10001189_pt1 | contig 18910 bp, 17 predicted proteins | sample SF_Jan12_sed_USG_2_FD_169108 | JGI IMG/M metagenome (GOLD analysis project Ga0224506, IMG submission 169108) | Sediment microbial communities from San Francisco Bay, California, United States - SF_Jan12_sed_USGS_8_1 | ecosystem: Environmental > Aquatic > Marine > Sediment | place: USA... | reverse complement strand
CGCTGAACTCGCCAAGAGGGACCTAGTTATTAATGAATCAGTAACAACACCCCTTTCTTAATTCTTGTGCATGAACCAATTTTAAGCATGTTTTAGCGTATATTGCCGGTTTAGAACTTACATCGGGCTAACATTCTATCTTATGTATTGCCACATTGCACGTGTGCACGTCAGTTGATAGCAAAGAGTTCTATTAGGCTTTCGTAAAGTTTGATATATTTCGTATATAGTTTATCGTATACCTTGGAGTTTTTGGGGTTTGGTTCGAACTTTGTTCTTATGATTACCATGTCTTTAACGGCGTCTTCAAGGTTTCTAAAGAGTCCTACCGCCTTGCCGGCTAGAATCGCAGCTCCTAAGCATGCAGCATCTTCCTCATGTAACGTTGTAGTTACGGGTCGTTTGGTTAAATCTGCGATTATCTGGTTCCAAATCTTGCTTCGAGCTCCACCTCCGAGCGCTCTAATCTCAGTGACTTTGATTCTCATGTTCTCTAATACGTCAATGTTTCTTTTGATGATGCACGCTATGGCTTCCATTATTGACCTTGCAAAATGTGGCCTATTATGTCTGAGCGTGAAACCGAAGAACACCCCCTTGGCTCTGGGATTTGCTTCTGGAGCCATAGCACCTTGAAGATGAGGCAACATAACAAGCCCTTCAGCCCCCGGCTGTATTTGGCTAACTTCCTTGTCCATCAACTGATATGGACTTATGTTGGCGAGATTTGCTTCGCTAATCTCCGTTTCACAGAATACGTCTCTAAACCATCGGAGAGCCATTCCCCCCGTAGTGAATGTGTGAGCCATGTAAGTGTCAGGGATCGCATGGTAGTGTATAGGCATTCTTCTATTGGGATCAAAAACAGGTTTTTCTAACGTAGCACAAATAGCCAATGCTGCTCCGATGTTTTCGGTAAATATTCCAGGTTTAATGTTTCCAACGCCTATCGTACCACATGCTTGATCAAGTGCGCCAGTAGATACAATGGTCTCAGTAGTTAGTCCCAATTCTTTCGCTGCTGAGGATAATAATTTCCCAACTTTTTCTCCTGGTTCTCTTATTTCAGGAAGTTCATCTGTTGTTATCTCTAGAAAATCTAGCATTTCATCCCACCACTTCTTTGTAATTATGTTCCAGTAGCAGGTGGAGCACAATAATGATCCTTCAGCTACAAAATTTCCAGTCATTTTCCATATGAAGTAGTCTTCAACCAGCAGATATTTGTATACTCGATTAAAAACATCCGGCTCATGTTTTTTGATCCACAAAATTTTGGATGCCGGCCACGTTGGAACTAGCTTGACTTGTCCAGTGGTCTCGTAGCTTTTTTCACCATTGAATTTTTTGTCTAAAATTTCAGCTTCTTCTTGAGCCCTACTATCCAGCCAAACAATAGCTCTCCGTAAGAGTTTCCCATTTTTGTCGATTGGCACCAAGGTTTCTCCTTGAGCTGATATCCCCAAAGCCTTTACATTGTCGGGTTTTACCTTGCTTATTGATAGAACATCTTTTACCCCTTGTTTAAACGCCTTCCATAGCGTCTTGATATCTACTTCCACTTCTAATGTAGTCGGCGTGATCAAATCATACTCTTTAGTCGCGCTTGCTATAGTGGTTCCCTTAAGGTCAAATAGCGCAACCTTGGTAGCGGTTGTGCCGGCATCAACACCGAGAATATACTCTTTTCCAGTCATTATTATCCCCAATCATGATAAAAAAATATATTAAATAAATTTATTTATCCTCATTCCACAGGTGATTCTTTGAAAAAAGCTAAGGTGATAAGGAAAAGCGAGACTAAGAATTTCATGGAAGGCAATGAACATTGTAAACTTTACATTGAAACAGATAAAATTGTGTTTGGGGTTTCCATTCTGCTACCTGGAATGAAAGGAGACGTGGATCCAGGCCACAAAGACGCCTATGAGATATTTTATGTTGCAAGGGGCAAAATACTTTGCAATCTTCCTGACGAAGATCTTTATGAGGAACTGGAGGAGGGGGACGCTATTTTAATACCGCCTCCAAGACCACATGCACTAATTAATATTGGAGAGGAAAGAGCTATTGTCATTTGGAGCCAAGCCAAATAATGACTGCGCAAAAATCTTTGAAGGCTCAAGAAGCCACAACATTCTTAAGTATGGGCACTTGCATGCATGGTCAATGTAAACATATAAGTAGAGGTTAAGGCGAATGACTGAGTTCATTTTTATGTTAACTCATCATGATGTAACAATACCAAACGCTCTCGAAGTATTTGAAGAGATCAAAGACACTGGATTAAAATTTATTGGTTGTAAGGACATAGGCTTGCCCATCGAAAAGCTACAAGAGCTATTTAGGAAAATGAAGAATGCAGACATGACTACGTTTATAGAGGTCGTGAGCAACGATGAAGAAAAACATTTTATGGGAGTTGAAAAAGCAATACGCGTAGGAGCTGATTACCTTATAGGCGGTATGCCTAGGTTCACTAGAAAAACACTGAAATACCTAAAAGAAAAGAAAGCAAATTTGAAATTTTTCCCGTATATTGGAAAAGTAATTGGACATCCATGCGTACTGGACGGAAGCGTTGATGAAATCGTTAATAATGGAGTGGAGTTTGGGAAAATGGGCATTCACGGAATAAACTTACTCTTATACCGGTACACTGGCAATGTAAATCTTCTCTTAGATAGAACGATTGACACTTTGAAAATTCCCTTAATAGTTGCGGGAAGCATAGATGACTTCGAAAAAATTGGTCAAATGAAAAGAAAGAACGTTTGGGCTTTCACAATCGGCGGAGCAGTTTTGGAGAAAAAATTTGTTCCAGAAAAAAATATAAAAGAGCAAGTAACTGCAGTTTTAAATCTACTATAGTAAGGGATTGATGGTATGAATGAAAGGATTAGAATCAATGAGGTTGCTCATATATGTATGCTAGTTGATGATATCGAGAAAGCCTTAGAACGGGTTAACCAGACTTTTGAAATACCTCCCGTTAAAGTGGAGGAATATACAAGCACGGCAAGGTTAAGAGGCAAGGACCTTGGAAAATACAACGTTAAACTTGCATTCGTGAAAATTGCAAGCAATATGACACTTGAACTTCTTCAAATATCAGAAGGCAAATCTATTGAACAAGATTGGTTGAAAAACCATGGAGAGACAATACATCACATAGCCATTAAAGTCGATGACCTAGAAAAAGAAGCAGCAAAATGGGAAAAGAAAGGCGTAAAAATCCTCCAAGAAGATCACGGCAAATGGATTTACCTAGATACAGAAAAAATTCTTGGCATGAACATCGAGCTGATACCATCAGAGTAATCACTTTTGGACGCTTTTTCCCTATTAACTCGTCCACTGCATACTCGTTGTCTCGCGTGCGCGGCGCAACAAAAGCTTGAAAGTGAGGAATTAATGAATGAAACGTGAACCTAAAACGAAGCCAAAAGTGATAGGAATTGCCAATTGGAAGACAAGAGTCCTTAGAGACGGCACAGATACGGTAATGCTCCATGTGGAAGATGTTGGAACGATAGGGTTGTATTTCATGGACCCTGGGCAAGAAACAATTGTTTTCTCTACAGAACCCGAAGACGATGGCACAGCAGATGAATGGTACGGAGGTATCCATGAATTCTACTACATTCTCGTAGGAGAATTCACAGTATGGTGGGGTAAAGACGCATCTAAAGTTAGAAGCAAAAATGCTGAGAAACTGACAATCAAAGAAGGAGAATGCGTCCACTATCCTCAGGGCTGGAAATACATGGTGAAAAACACAGGGAAAGTGCCTGGAACCTTTTTCTGGGGCACAAGCGCTGCACCGAAAGGCACGAAGCCCAGAGAGAATGAACCCATTAGAGAAATCAAATAGAAAAGGCCTTTCGCGCGCCCAAAAACAGATAGATTGATGTTTCGGTGTGCTATTTCTTTCTGATTGTTGTTCATGTGTATGTCTTGATTTTCTTGATGCAGAAGTTGCTTCGGGCAAGTCTTTTTTAATGGTTTTGATTTCAATTGTGTTAGGGTGATGTGCAATATGTCCCAAAGAATTTTGCCAATAGTTGCTGTGATTGGGTATAAGAAGTCTGGGAAAACAACTTTGATAAGGAGTTTGATCGCTGAGCTTCGAGACCGTGGATACAAGGTCATGTCGGCGAAGCATGTTCACATGAAGGAGTTTACAATGGATACTGAGGGCACAGATACTTGGTGGCATTCCAACGCTGGGGCTAACCCGGTGGTATGTGTTTCTGACTTGGAGACTACGGTACTCTACAAGAAGGCGCAATCAAATTTCAGTTTGGAGAGATTATCTGAATACACAATGAAAGGGACGGACTTGATATTGTTGGAAGGATTTTCAAAATGGACCCTAAAGAACAAATCGGTGGCTAAGGTGGTCATGGTAAAGAGCGAATTGGAGTACAAAGAGTATCAAAGAGATATCGTTGGACGAGTGCTTTGTGTCTGTAGCTTTTCGCCGCCAAGGACATCTGATGCAAAGATGGAAATTCTGGGTGTGGAGAGAGATTTGGAAACCATTGTTGAAAAAATCATAGATTTCGTGGAAGGCGAGAAGAAGACGTATGCTGTATTGAATGAGCTTCCCCAGTTGGACTGCGGTAAGTGCGGTTTTGAATCATGCTTTGATCTAGCCCGAGCGATAGAACGTGGAGAGATGTCTAAGAAGAGCTGTATCCCGATGAATTTAGGGTCTAAACTGATGTGCAGGGTGATTTTGGATGAGAAGGAGATTCCGCTTCAAGTCTTTGTTTCGGAGATCATACGCAGGTCGATGTTGGGAATGTTGTCCACCCTTAAGGGAGTAGAGACGAAGGGAAATGAATTCATTGAGGTAAAAGTATCGACACCCCACTAATTTGTGGGCTCTAACTGTTTTGTACCGTATTCATCTTCGATTTGCCATCTTTTGATTCTCGTGTGCGTGCATGTGAAGCGTTAGATTCTAAATCGTGTTAAGCTAGACACCCTTTGTCAACGATCTCCGCTAAGTCGTAGATTTGCAGGTTGATTTTTTTGAGCCTGCTTGTGTACTTCAGGTTCATGTAGCACATTGGACATGCTGTTACGATAGCTTCAACTTCCAGTGACAAGGCTTCCTCCAATAAAAGCGTGTAGGCGATGTTCCTACCCAAGTTTGGGTTAAAGGTCCAGAGTCCGCCACCGCCTCCGCAACAGCGCTCATGGCTTCTGTTCAGATTCATGTCAACAAGCTGTACTTTTGGAATGCGCCGTATCACATTGCGCGGGGGTTCATAAACGCCACAATGTCGTCCTAGATCACATGGATCATGATACGTAACTCTGGTTCTCAGTTCGGTGAAATTCAAGTCGCAATTTTTAATCATCCGTTCTATGAATTGAGACGTGTGCAATACTTTGAGCGGTATCTCCACTCCAAGCACTTCTGGAAAGACCTTCTTGAAGGCATAGTAGCATCCAGCACAACTGACCACAAGCGTTTCAGCCCCTGACGCCTTCAGCTTCTCCACGGTGCTAATTGCATTCTCCTTTGCCTCGACCCATAATCCAGCTTGGTATAGTGGGAGGCCGCAGCAACCTTCATCGTTGTTCAGCGTCATGAAATCGACGTCGCCCTTCTTCAGAAGATTGATGACAGACATACCTATGTTTGGAAATCGGTAAGCGGTTAAACATCCTATCCAGTACAGAACCTTGCCACCCTTCTTCGGTGTCTCAGCCAAGTTGCTGAACCACCACGTTCGAGCACGCTTCTGAAGAGGCATTCTCAACGGGGATCCTTGTTCAGATATGCGAGTGGCCAAACCCTTGAAACATTCTGGCAACAATCCTTTCCTAACTATTTCGTGACGAGCGAACGCTATGCATCTGTCTATTTTCAGTTGTTCTAATGTGCACGGACTGTAACACTGTGCGCACATGGTACAAGTGAAAATCACGTCTACAAGCTTTTTCGTTAATTTCACGTTGCCATCCAGGAATCCCTTGATCAACAGTGTACGTCCTTTGGCCGACCATGTTTCGTTCCAGTCAAAGAATGGTGCCACCTCACAGAAGCCACTGCATGCAGCACCACTGGCGAGTTCACATTTCTTGCATTTTTGGTGAAGCATTCGGTTTGACAATGCCATCTTCAAAGCTGAGAGGCTGCTCATTGGTGGTTCATGAACGCTGACCGCGGGTTTCTTCTCCTTCTGTAAGCTGGCTCTTAAGCTTGAAGTGTCTTTGGGGCTCGTGAAGTCTAGCATTATCCATGGACTTTTTATCATTTGAGGCATCGTCTTGTCTCTGTGGATTACGACGATCCTTTCGCTTTCAGCTATCTCTATAACTTTGTGAATCTCTTCCTCAGAGTGCGCTTTTACTATAGCGTCTGGTCGGGGGCCCTGATATGCACCCAACGGACCCTGAAAGGAATAAACATGTAAATCTTCAATGTCAGTTAAGACACTTGATGTTCCCACAATTTTCTTCAGTTCATCGATGATCTCAGATTTCAAAGGGTTAGCTCCATAGCTTTGGGGATAAAGAGAAAGAGAAAAAGAGTTTAGGTTTTCTTCTTCTTTGGGAGCCTTCCGAGCTTGTCTAGGCTGTCTGCCACGTCCTTCATGCCCAATTTTACAAAGGTTTCCCTTGTTGGATTGCCAGTTTCAATATCCCATCCTCTCAGCTTGTAGTATTCGTCCTTCATCTTCTCGAATTTAGTTTTGTCGAGTTTCATGCCTTTCCTAGGGCCATCTGGAATAGGTTCTTTGAAATACATTTCATATGCTGTGTCGTCCTTTCTAGTGAAGCCTTCCCTCATGTTGTAAGCCTTCTCCACGTTCCATGTTCTCTCAGCGGTTGTCAAGAGGAATTTCTCAGTTACGTCTAAACCAAAAGCGGCTTTGAAACAAGCCAGAGTCATAGGTGTCACTTCTGGAATAGGTCTGCCTACCATGTATCTTTGAACTAGTAGCGGGTCCACCACAGGCTCCGCGAAGTAACACAAGCCAAGCAAATCCATTATAATTGAGACTTTTTCTTCTGCCACTTCCATTTGCGCCTTGCCCTCGTATTCCCAAGGTATAATCGCCTTTTCTGTACCATAGATCTCTTTTGAGCGCGCGTAGGCCTCTTCAATTTCTTTCTCTTTACCAAGCTTTCTCAGGTGTCTCTCCCAGAACACTCCGAAACCCATCTCGCGAACCGTATGGTCAGCGCTTGCTGTCGGGTCCACGGCTGCCGCCAAGGCTCCTCCTACGTCACATCTATATTCTTCACTACCTGTCATCATGCCTCTTCTATGCAGTAGATGAGCTCTTGCCTTTGGACCTAGTTTTTTGGCGAGATTCAATACACCATCAGCCAGGATGTCTCCGAAGCCTTCTCTGTTCGCCACTTTGTGAATTGTTCTTATAATGGCATCAGCTCTTCCCCATTCCATGGGTATGCCATCAGTGTCCTTCGCCGTGATGATTCCCTTATCGTACAGATACATAAGCCAGGAGATTGCTGTTAGAAGATTTCTGTTATCAAGTCCATAGTCGCTGCAGAGCATGTTGGCTTTAAATGCTACATCCATATCGGTTAGTCTTACTAAGCGGGGCCAAAAGAATGGGTAACATCTCATGACGCTGATTCCAACCCCAGGAACATTAAGTACAGCCACGTCGGCTATAGGACAACTATAACACCCCATTCTTTTCACCACATGCTTTTCAACGTAAGGTACCCCATTGGTTTTGTCAAGTTCGGGCCATTCAAACCCCTCGAAGTATCCAACAGTACCTACATCTCTCTCATCAAAGCAATACTTGTTGCAATTAGCCCCTATGGAGCTTTCACCCCCGTATTCTTCTCGGAGCTTCTTAAGAGTCTCCAGTCGTTCCTCGTTTATTTTTAGGATTGCTTCTGGGTCATATACCCTGATGCCTTTTGTGCCTCGGACGACAACAGCTTTGAGATTCTTAGCGCCAAAAACCCCTCCTAAAGCTGTGCCACTTCTGCGTTCGTGTTCAATTGTTGCAAGACGGACAAGCTTCTCTCCAGCTGGTCCAATAGCCAGTATTTGAACTCTTCGATCACCTAAATCTTCCCTTATAATTCTCTCTGTATCGAATGTTCCTTTTCCCCATACTCCGGCAGCGTCCTTAAACTGTACATCATCGTTTTCGATGTATATGTATGTCGGTTTCTTAGCTCTGCCTTTGATCACTATGTGGTCGTAGCCAGCAAACTTCAGTTCAGTTGCCCAGTGGCCGCCAATATTCAGCTCTCCAAAACCCTCTGGATGTTGTTCAGGAGACCTAGATGTGATCTGTAACGTTACTGCGGATGTAATTCCTGTTCCCACTAGGGCGCCTGCCCCCAGAATTATGGGGTTTTCGGGGTCGAAGGCGCTGACGCCGGGTTTAGATTCGTCGAACATCAACTTGGAGTTTATGCCTCTGCCACCTATGAAGAGTCTCGTGTACTCCGAGGACGGTGTCTTCGAGACCTTGCCTCTACTCAAGTCTATACGTAGAATAGTTCCAGCCCAGCCATAAACCATCTCATAATCACCTTGCCGATTCAAGAGTTATTTTTTCTAGGCTACGTGAAAGTTTCTTAATCGCTTCCCTTCTCCTGGCAAAGCCGATCTTCTCTTCTAAAACATAGGTTAATGCTCCTGGCAGACAGAACTTAACACATATTGGCTCACCATCGCAAAGGTCGCATTTCATAGCAACGTGTTTGTCAGGTCGTATCTCAATGGCGCCAAGAGGACAAGCCATCTCACACAACCTGCACCCAACGCACCTTTCCGCATCAACTATGTATGCACCTGTCTTTGAATCTCGGCTAATAGCGTTGACCGGGCATACCTCCATACACAGTGCTGTTCCACACTGCTGGCAGGTCACTGGAACACTGATGAACACTGACGTGCCTTTCGCTATCTTTATCCGAGATAATGTGGGGTTACATTCTCCTTCATGCTCTAAAGAGCAAGACATTTCACATTGTCCACAACCAGTGCATTTGTCGGGATCTATCATGATGAGTTTATTCATATATATCCCAGAGTGCTGAACCTTTCCAGTTTGAGATAGATAAACCTTGCTGTTCACTCTGAAACAATGAAAAACAATGCTAAACGCTTCATCAAAAGAGTATAGACAGACTGCCCACCACCGCGCGCACCCAAGCAAAAACCTATCTCTTATTCATCACAATTCTATTGGGATGAGTATAGACCTTTATCTCTCTGTTTGTAACGAAGCAAACAAGCGTCACACCCGCACTTTCTGCTGCAATGATACCTGAACGAATTGGACCTGCTATAGAAACTACTATTGGGATTCCCATTTTTGCAGCTTTAAGCACCATATCAGCTGGCTGTCTGCCAGAACTAACAAGAATGGACCTAGAAAAATTAACTTTTGATTGAATAGCGACACCTACGGCTTTGTCAGCTGCATTATGGCGACCCACATCTTCAGCAAAGGCAACGAGTTTTCCGTCTTCAAACAAAGCTGCTACATGAACTCCTGAAGTGGATCTATGCAATTTTGACTTGTCAAGTTCCTGAACCATCGTGATGATGTCTATAGCTTCGACTTTATAATTTGATTTTACCTTTTTCTTTTTCTTCTCACCAATTGTCGTTAAGAATTTGCCGGCAGATAGGCCGCAAGCAGTGGTCATTATCCTTGTCACTCCGACTGTCTGCAGTCTCTCCTCGTTTACAGAGTGTCTCGTCAACACTTCAACATAATTCTGTTCTTCGACTACTTTCTTTATCTCGTCTAGCGATTGTAGTACTCCTTCAGTGAAAAACCAACCTAGCGCTAGTTCCTTCTGCATCTTAGGTGTGGCTAGTAAGGTAATTACGAATTTCTCATTAAGGAACAGGTTAAGTGGAGCTTCTGTGGCGATAGGTTCCTCAACTGTCATTCTTGTACCGTTGTGAGGGTTGATTTTCTCCACACGAGTAATTACTGACATTTTATTCCTCACAGTTTTTGGCTTGATAGAGACTTAAAGGTTTCTTGGCATGCATGCACTGGAAAGCTACACAGCTATACCACTAAACAAAGGGCATTCTATACGTCAAAGAGTTCCTAGGCCACAAAAGCATCAAGAATACATTAAAATACGTCCAGATCGAAGGAGCGCTGTTTCAAGAGGAGAACGAAGGGTTCATCTGCAAAGTGGCAAGCAATGTTGACGAAGCAAAAACGCTGATAGAGGCTGGATTTGACTACGTTTGTCAGTTGAACGATGTTAAACTCTTCCGGAGAAGAAAATGAAAATGGTTATCCGCGAGAATTCCAAAGTGGGCCGGGAGAGATTTGAACCCACCCTATTGTGGTGATATCACCCGAACCACAAAATAATATCCCGCAAACTCCCCCCTTTTTCACGTAGAAATATTGTTAATGTTTCCATTATTTTTGTCGGGATAGCATATTTTGTAATGTTTTTGCGCGTAGAGATTCATAAAAAGCGCGTGCTCAAATATTAAACAGTTAAATTCAATTGATTATCAATTAAGTTCTACTTCTCACGGAGATTATGAGGGATGGGAAAACACGAAAAAAACAATTACAAAGAGAATTCTGGCGAGAAGAAAGAGTGTTATTTTTGTGAACAAATTAAGTGGATTACCTATGAGGCGCCTGAAAAACTCCACAAATTCCTATACTCCAAAAAAAACCTGTTTTTAGTAATCATAATCGCAATCCTCTCATATTTTATAACTATAGATCAACCAGAAGTTGTGCGAAGAACAATAGCCACTTTTGTTTTTGCTGCTGGTTGTTGGATGCTTGAAGTGTTTCCTCTTCCAATTACTGGCTTGATGATACCTGCATTGCTGACTCTTTTAGGTGTATTTTCCCCCAGAGATGCATTTGCACCTTTTTCTAATTCAATTATCTTTTTGATGATAGGAGGACTTGTTCTAGGGCAGTCAATTAAAAAACATGGACTAGACAAATGGATTGGCTATAATTTGTTAACTTACTCGAAAGGCGAAATTGACCGGCTTATTCTGTTGGTTATGGCAGCCACCGCTTTTTTAAGCATGTGGATGTCAAATACTGTGGCAATCGCTGTAATTTTGCCCATTATTCTTTCAATATTGACTGCAATGCCTGAGGAGCTTGTCAACCTTAAACGAAAGATGCTTTTGGGAGTATCCATAAGCACCTCGATTGGTGGTACCGCAATGCTCACAGGCAGTACCCCCGCAATGATAGCAGGAGCATTATTAGGTGAGACGCTTCCGTTTGGTTTTATACAGTGGGCATACTATGGTTTACCTGTTTCTTTGCTTTCACTAACTTTAGCATTTTTATTGTTAAAGAAGATGTACCCATCTCCCAAAGTTACACTTAATTTAGATGCTATAATTGAACAAAAAAAGCAAATTGAAAACTTGGACACCACCCAGAAAAAGGTGATTCTAGTTTTTTTGGGAACTATACTATTCTGGTTTATGGGTAGTCAATTTGAAGTTTGGTTTGGATTGCCCACTTCAGTTTCTAATGTGGCAATCGTATCGATACTTGCAGTCTTAATCATGTTTGGCTTTAACCTACTTGACCTGAAAGATTTGCAATCAATTCAATGGGAATTAATATTTCTGGTCGGAGGCGGAATTTTGTTAGGCGAAGCCATGATTATTTCAGGCGCCGCCAGTGGAATTAGTAGTGCAATAGCATCAATGCATGGTGTTGCTCCCACGCTATTAATAATAGTGGTTTTAAGCCTCATTTCGCTTCTATTGACAAATTTTATTTCGAACAGTGCAACAGCAGCCATCTTAATACCGATTGCTATTGAAACCGCAAATATTTTGGGAATGCCGTCTGTGCCCTTTGTTATGGCAGTGGCTCTTTCTGCGACTATAGCATTCATAACACCAGTAGGAGTGCCTTCCACAGCATTAATCTATTCCACAGGTTTGATTTCTAGAGGCAGACTTGTCAAAACAGGTATTTTAGCTGCTATTCCAACATTGTTAATCGTTGCGGCGGTAGTTTGGCTTCTTCCGGTTCCATAGAAAAAGCGCTTCCAATGGATGAAAGAACTGAAAAGTCTTAAGTAAAACTTTATTTGATATCAAAAATGGTTTTGTTAGAATGTTGATTCAAACAGTAAAGTCCGAGATAGTTTCACACCTCTCATACATAATAGGTAACAAAAATGAGGCGGCAGTAATCGACCCCAGGCGAGACTGCCAAGTATATTTAGGCATCGCAAACAAATGGGGCGCCAAAATTAACTACATTTTTGAAACTCACAGAAACGAGGACTACGTTACGGGCTCGGTAGAACTTGCAAATCTTACTGGCGCCACGATATTTCATGGCCATGGACTACAGTGGGGATTCGGCAAAACCATCAAAGATAATCAAGAAATTCAGATAGAATTACTAAAAATTAAGGCATTACACACTCCGGGTCATTCTCCAGAAAGTATGAGCTACGTACTATATGATCTGGAAAGTGGAGACGAACCGGTAATAGTGTTTACGGGGGATACACTTTTTGTTGGAGATGTAGGGCGAACCGATTTTCTTGGGAAGCAAATGACTCCTGTTATGTCTGAGAAGTTGTATGATAGTATTACAAATCAAATTTTACCTCTGGGAGACAGTGTGATTGTTTGTCCTGCACACGGCGCAGGCTCCGTGTGTGGAGGGAAGATAAGCCAAAGAGAAATTAGCACAATTGGGTTGGAAAAGAAGACAAACCCAATGTTGAAGCTCAGTAAAGAAGAGTTTATTAAACAAAAAACCGCTGAACGTCATCAAACGCCACCATATTTTAAGCAGATGGAAGAGTACAATCTTAATGGTCCCCCTATATTAGGCGTCATACCTAGTCCTCATGCTTTAACGCCGTCAGAATTTGAAAAAGCTGCTGGGACTGCGTATATTATTGATACACGAACTCCAGTTGCTTTTGGAGGGGCTCACATCAAAGACTCCTTCAGTCTGCCACCCAGCAGGCTTTCAAATGTGGGTTGGATTGCAGACTACACCAAAAAAATTCTTCTAGTTGTTGAAGATTTGGAAGCATTGGACTTTGCAGTTCGTAACTTGTTGCGGATAGGTTTAGATAAAATTGCAGGATACCTAAGCGGGGATATAGAAGCTTGGTACAAACAAGGATTGCCTTTGGCCAAAACTGGATTAATGTCAGTTCATGAACTGAAGAATATGATTGATGCAAAGCAAGAAATTGCTATCATAGATGTTCGACGAGAAAATGAATGGAATGAGGGCCATATCAAAGGTGCAACCCGGATTTATTTAGGTCACCTTCCCGAACAGCTAGACAAACTTCCTCGTGATATACCAATAATAGTAGTTTGTAAAACAGGAAATCGGTCAAGTTTTGGAACAAGTATACTATTGCGGGCGGGATTTGACAAAGTCTACAACGTTTTAGGCGGAACAGATGCTTGGGCAAAAGCTGGTTTTGGCTTAACTAAGTGAAAGTTCGATTAACCCCTTGAAAAAGCTTAAATTAAAAACGAAACTTCAGGAATATTCATGTTTCCTCTCGGAATAGAACCTTATTTAGTGGGCGGAATAATAATTGGCGTCGGAGTAGGACTAATTTACCTCCTAACGGGGTTACATGCAACACAAAGCAGCTTCTTCACAACAACATTATCTTGGTTCTCCAAAAGAAAACACTTCCAGAAAGAAGCTAACGTCAAAGAAAGAAGCTGGAGACTAACCCTAGCAACAGGTTTAGTGATTGGAGCACTCATTTATACTCTCACACTTTCACCAACTGGATTCTGGACAACTTCAGTGCAAGTGTGGAGACTGTTTCTGGGCGGATTACTTGTAGGCTTTGGAACAAGACTTTCCAGAGGATGCACTTCTGGACATGGTATAAGTGGATTGGCATCGCTTTCTAAAACATCTCTGTATGCTGTAATTGTCTTTATGGGCGTAGCCATAGTAACAGCAAACATAGTTCAGATGTTAGGGGTGGCACCATGAATAAAAGAAATATAGTCGTTCTCTTAGGTGGTATTCTATTTGGTTTCGGTCTGTCCTATAGTGGAATGACTAAACAGGAGATTGTCCTAAGTTTTCTTCAATTAGAAGATTTGGGACTGATATTTGTCTTGGGAGGCGCAGCATTAGTTGCAGCCTTTGCAATTAACGTGTTAGCAAAATATCAAAAAAAGCCAGTTCTTGGAGGTGAATTCAAGCCAAGGCGTAGAATTCTGTCATGGAACATTATTATTGGGGCAGTTATCTTTGGAGTGGGATGGGGAATTTCAGGCCAATGTCCGGGTTCTGCTGTTGCAAGTCTTGGCACAGGTAATTTGCCAGTCTTGGTTGGAATTGCTGCTATGTTCATTGGTGCATACATAAGGGAATTTTTAGATTCCTGATTTTTTTATAATAAATGTGCGTGCAATTTAATGTTGATTTAAGATTTCTACTTTCACTGTTCTCTTCCCACTAGGTTTTGAGTCGCGCGCGCATTATATAATAACGATTGAATATCAATCCTGTGTGCAGACTGAGGTTAATATCGGACTCCAGCCACTTTATTTATCTCTGAGTCTTTGAACCCCCTACAGCGTGGAGATATCTCCCGCAAACTCCCCATTTTTTTCTAAACCCTCCGCACGTACAATATCAACATGGTTTTTTCTCGGACTCCGCGCTTGCATCTAGCCTTGTCTCACAAAGTGGTCTTCGGCAGTTCCTTTTCTGCTCTTTCAATTATTTCTGAGATTTCTTTCTGAACATCCTTATCCAGTGGTGTTGGCCAATGTTCTTTCAGAATTTCTTCCGCTCTCTCCCTAGCTCGTTTGACCATGCTTTTTCCTCCTGTCTTCTTCCAAGCATCGTAGCTATGTCTATCTGTGAGTTCAGAGAAGAAGAGACTCTCTTTGAAGTGGTTTAAAGTGTGTTTTTCAGCCAGAAAGTGCCCGCCTGGACCCACTTTATCAATTACATCTATGGCTAATGTTTCATCGTTTACTTCTATTCCCTGAACTGCCTTCAACACAGCCTTACAAATTTCGTCGTCCATGACTAGCTCTTCAAAGGAAGCGGCCATTCCTCCCTCTAAACTCCCAGCTTGATAGACGATGTCTGCTCCTGCTAATACAGGTAGAAGGGTGCTCATTGTCTTTTCATAGCTTGCTTGAGCTCCAGACATTTTACAGGCTGTGTTAAATCCGAGCACAGTTGTGCGAAATCCGTAGTGTCTAGCGAGTTCAGCTGCGCCAGCGCATAGAAGTCCTTCCTCGGGTCCTTGTCCCCACAAACCAGTCTTCATGTTCAAGTTTCCCATAATATAACTGACCCCCATATTTGTGCCCGGGGATGCAAGTTGAACAGTGCAGACCCCGCTCAAAACTTCAGCGTTTGTTATGACAAGGGAGCCAGCTAAAGTTACGGGTGCTGTGGCTCCGCCAAGAGGCATGCTTGCAACCCCGCATGGAAACCCAAGCTTGGCAAGCTTTAAAGCGATTTCGACGTATCGACCCTCAAACTTGAGTGGCGATTCTGTACAGAAGCCTCCTCGTATTAAGGGTCTATCCTTCAGTTTCTTCTCATTTCCGGCAACTGCCGTGGTTATTTCAAGTTGGTAGTCAGCTAGTTTCATAGCTAGTTCTGGTGGATAAACAGACCATCCGCAAGGTTTCTCCGTGTTGTTTAAAGCAGCAGCGTAATCATACAAGCAACGGACATTGTTCGGCTTATCTAAAGACGTCGTCAGGTGACCGCCCGAAGCAATAGAGTCCAGAGCATCTGCAACCCTCGTTAGCTTTTCCAAGTCATCCATAGTTGAAGGCCTCCACTCTCCAGTCTGAAGGTCAACCGTGTTGGGTGTTTCCGTGTCAGTTGTGAAGTAAACGTGTCTTCCATCAACTTTACAGTCATACTTCGGGTTTCTTCCATACATGACATAAATCTTCGGTATTTTTTTCACAGCCTCCTCAACAACATAGGATGGAAACCGGACTACGCCTTTCTCGAAATCAACATTGCAACCATTATCTTTCAGCATTTTCAGAATACTTTCACCGTGATGGATTCTGACACCGGTTTTTTCTAGGACTTCAAGGGAAGCTGAATGAATCGCGTCAAGCGCGTCTTCAGAGAAAACACGAAACACCGGCATTAAACTATGTTTTTCAAACCCCACCATTTCTCATCACGTCATGTCTGGTTTTCTTCAGTATATGGAGTGGATGATTTTTATTTATTATGTTCTATTTCTATGCGCGCGTCTCAGAGTTGGTTGGTTGGTTGGCTTAAATTTTAACCCCCACACACACAATTTTTTTAAGTATTTGTTTTTCACGTTAGGTGTGTAGGAGATGAGACGTTGGAAAAGGTTCAGTTCGGCATACTAATTGATCCTCCGAATTTCAAGTATGTCAAGGAAGTTGCACTTCAATCGGAGAAGTTGGGTTTCGATTCTATTTGGATTTATGACCATTTCTCCTGGGAGGGTTCTCGTGATACTGAAACAGAGCAAGTCTCTGATTTGTTGGAGTGTACAACTGTGATGTCAGCATTGGCTGCTTTGACTAGTAGAATACGAATTGGTTCCTTGATGCTGTGCAACTCTTATCGAAATCCTTCTCTTGCTGCTAAGATTGGAGCAACTCTCGATATGATCTCTAATGGTAGGCTTGAGTTTGGGATTGGAGCTGGATGGAAAAAAAACGAATACATAGCTTACGGCTACCCTTTTCCCTCACCAGCTGTCAGAATAGCTCAGCTAAAAGAAGCAGTTACAATCATAAAGAAGATGTGGACGGAGGAAAAATCCAGTTACAAAGGGAAATACTACGAAATTAGAGAAGCACTTTGTGAACCGAAGCCAGTGCAGAAACCTCACCCTCCAATCTGGATTGGAGGTGAAGGAGAGAAGCTTACGCTCAGAGTGGTAGCTGAACTTGCAGACGGAAGCAACTGGTATGGCACACCAGAACACTTCGCTCATAAACTTAGAGTCTTGGAAAGTCACTGCGCTAAAGTGGGAAGAAGCTTTGATGAAATAAAGAAATCATGGATAGGCGAACTGTTTCTCTTACCGAAGGGAAGTAATGTAAGATCAAATATTGAGAAATATCTTGCATGCATGCATGTTCCTGAAGGATCCAAAGCCGCAACTGAATATGAGAAATACGTTCACAGAAATATTGCGGGCACACCTGATGAATGTATCTCCAAAATAAAGGAATATGTTAAGCTGGGAGTAACAAGATTCTATTTCGAGTCATCCACAACAAAAAGCAGAGCACAATTCGTAGAAGAAGTCATGCCTGAATTTCATGACAAGTCATAATAACCCTTCGCGCGAGCGCACTATTTTTTCAACTCTTCTTTATCCACTAACCAATTTCCTTTGTAATAGTGCGCAATAGTTGTAGGATTTTCTACTCCTCTTTGTTTTGCTACTCGCATTGCTGAACCAATTCGATTTACTTGATATGACAACGACTGTGCTCGGAAATAATGATTCCACTTCCCTGTGATGTGATTTACAATGACCCAAGCTCTACTCGTTCCAAAAGGAAACAATTTCTCTCCTTTCTTCAAATATTCTAGATACTCCTCGACTAACTGCGTAAAAGGACCAAATGTTCCAACACGCGGAAGAGGCAAATCAAGAGTGGGATGTCTTTTACCTTTCTTCCGTTTTGACACCCAAAAGTTACGTAGTACAAGTACGTCGGGATCTGGATTTGGATAATAAGATAACTCTTTCATTTCTCTGAATTGATCTTTGATTATTTTTAGGACTTCATTGATTCTTCCGGATGTCAAATATATTAACGCTAATAATGCGCGGTCACGAGCATGGAGTTTGTCTCTGCCATATTGAGTTCCTTTGACGTTGGTTGGTTGGTTCTTAAATTTTAATCCAACCAACCAACCTACAATTACCCCATTACAACCCTACACCACTGTACACCCATTTGCACCCCTACCCCTATACCTCTATACCTATACCTACCTACACACACACGCACACACACGCACACAGTGTGTGTGATAGGGGTGAAATGATTAGATTTTGACACCCCAAACCCTTACTAGTGTTTACTTCATCTTGGTTGATATGAGTGTTCCATTTGATGTGACATTTTGTTCTTGAAACAGTAGCTCTTTCGGACCGATAAGACCTCTGACAATCGTCCCTGCAAATGATGTAAACATGCTTAAGGGCATGTTCAATATGTAATAGAGAAAAAAAGGTATTAGGAAGCCACCTGTGCTCCAGGCCTCTTTGGTAAGAACAAACACATACCCAAATCGACTGGAGAAGTCCTGCCAGTTAATATTAGCCGAACTCGGGAGTGAATTGAAGAACAACGGTATGCTTAGCAACACAATTATTATGGGTGCATGAAGAAGAAAGCATGCAAGAATCGTTTCAACTGCTGTACGTAATTCTGCCACAATATATCCTACAAAAAAACTTGCCACTGCAGGTATAATGAACCAACCATATAAGGTAGTATGTGGATTGGATGCAGAGAATAGATAAGAAGCTAACAAAACAAAAAGAAATAAACTCCCATAAACAACAGCTCTAAGTTTTGCCTTGATAGAAGCGATAGAAGCTGGTATCTCAAATGTTATTCCCAGTCGTTTTTGTCTACCAGTTAGGTTTCTACCACAGTATGGACAACTGACCCATGATTCTTCCAAGACTCTTCCACACTGGGGACAAACTCTGCTAATTATCCTTTCTTGTGTGGAACTCAACTGTAGTTTCTACCTCACATTCCCTACTATTATATTCATTTCAAGTTGCATTAAAGATTTAAGGAGAAATCTACTATTGAATATGTAGGATTACGAGCAATTATTCTTGAAGTTGAGTGTTTCAATGCGCATGCATGCAAACAGAAGGATGTGTACGTCTC
>Ga0224506_10001188_pt1 | contig 18943 bp, 19 predicted proteins | sample SF_Jan12_sed_USG_2_FD_169108 | JGI IMG/M metagenome (GOLD analysis project Ga0224506, IMG submission 169108) | Sediment microbial communities from San Francisco Bay, California, United States - SF_Jan12_sed_USGS_8_1 | ecosystem: Environmental > Aquatic > Marine > Sediment | place: USA... | reverse complement strand
ACTCAAATTACTTCAAGTGTTTGCGTCGATATTCTTAGTGACAAGAGCATCAACACAAGCACCCACACAAATTATCTGTTCTCATTGTTAAAGAGCGTTTCGGGTCTCACCTGGAGCATCCGAGGTCTTGCTACTTCAGCGTTTCAGAGCGTTTTGCGTTTGCTCTGTGCCGTGAAGAGGTGCGCATTATAGAGAAGCCCCGAAGAAGATCAAGCGATATATGAAATAAATTTAAATTATTTCTCTATTAACAAAATCTAGGCCACGGTAACCCTGGCAAACTTGCGTTTACCGACCTGGAATATCGCCGTGGTACCGGCCGGAACCAGCAGCCCCTTGTCATCGATACGTTCACCTTCCTGCTTTACGGCTCCCTGCTTCAGCATACGCAGGGCCTCCGAGGTCGAGCCACAGAGCCCGGCCTCTTTCAGCAGATTGGCTATCGGCATCTCTCCCGACTCGGCATGTACGCTGATCTCCGCTATGTCATCGGGCATCGCCCCTTTCTGGAAACGGGCGATAAAGTTCTCACGCGCCTGGGTCGCTGCCGCTACATCATGGAAACGGGCAATCAACTCCTCGGCAAGCAGGAACTTGATATCCCTGGGATTGGTGCCGGCCTCGATATCGGCCTTGAACTGCTCTATCTCTTCGATGGGACGGAAGCTGAGCAGTTCGTAATAGCGCCACATCAGATCATCCGAGATGGACATGATCTTACCAAACATATCGTCATGGCTATCACTGATGCCTATATAGTTGTTCAGCGACTTGGACATTTTTTGTACACCATCCAGCCCCTCAAGGATCGGCATCGTCAATACCACCTGGGGTTCCTGACCGTGCTGCTTCTGCAGTTCACGTCCTACCAGCAGGTTGAATTTCTGATCCGTACCGCCCAGTTCCACATCAGAGCGCATGGCGACCGAATCGTATCCCTGTATCAATGGGTAGAGGAATTCATGAATGGCAATGGATTGTCCGGATTTATAGCGCTTGCTGAAATCGTCACGCTCCAGCATGCGGGCAACATTGTATTTGGCCGCCAGCTGAATCAGGTCGGCCGAACTCATCTCCCCCATCCAGCTGGAATTGAACATCACCAGGGTCTTTGTAGGATCCAGGATCTTGAAGATCTGTTGCTCATAACTGCGCGCATTCTCAATCACATCATCACGGGTCAAAGCGGGGCGGGTGGCAGACTTGCCAGTGGGATCACCGATCATGCCGGTAAAGTCACCGATCAGGAACAGTACCTCGTGGCCAAGATCCTGGAATTGACGCAGCTTATTGATCAATACCGTATGGCCCAGGTGCAGGTCTGGAGCGGTCGGGTCAAAACCTGCCTTGATACGCAGAGGTTTGCCCCGTTTTAATTTTTCGACCAGCTCATCTTCCAGCAGCAGTTCATCACAACCGCGCTTGATAAGTTGCAGGGACTCTTGAATCGATGCCATTTACTCGAACCTCATATCGTGAGAGTGTGCACGGTGTAACAAAAAACAGCGTGCAGACGCGACATCATTAAAGATGTCTGTACCATGGTACGTTAACAATAACTATTAGCACTGCTTTTACAGCGCTGGACCATCAAAGAGGGGTGTATGGTACCAAAAGCGGCGAAACAACTCATACTTGAACAGCTCGCGGCTCATGACCAGCGTCATATTATGATCCTGGGAGGGGCTCTGGCGATACTCGGGCTGCTGTTACTGCTGGTGACCGGTCAGGCCAATGCGATTCGTGATGACAGTCCGGCCAACCAGTTTGCCGTTAATCTGGATCTGCCTGAAGGTCAGGTCACCCTGTCACCACTGCTACCCCAGGCCAGCTGGCGCGAATACGCCATCCAGCCCGGTGATACCCTCACCAGCCTGCTTGCCCGCGCAGGTATCAGCCAACAGACGGCTATCCAGATCAGCCGACTCAAACAGGGCCGCAAACTGCGCGTACTGGTACCGGGGCGCACCATGCGTGTACAGGTCAGCGATGATACCCCTCCCCGTCTGCTGGGACTGGATTACCCGATTAATAGTGATAAGGTCCTGAGCCTGAGATTGGATGACGATGAGCAATATTCGATCCTGCTACATAAGCCGCAATTTGAGCACCGTATCCGGTTTTCTACCGGAGTCGTTGAGCGCTCACTCTATGAAGCGGCCCTTGGCGCCAACCTGAGTGATAACCTGACCATGCAGCTGGCCGAGATCTTCGGCTGGGATATCGATTTTGCGCTGGATATCCGCCAGGGTGACAGCTTCTCTGTACTCTACGATGAGCAATATCTGCGTGGCGAAAAGGTCGGAGATGGCGTCATCCTGGCGGCCGAATTTTCCAATCAGGGTAAAACCTATAATGCGGTCCGCTTTGTCGACAAGAATGGCCGTGCTCACTATTACGATCCCCAGGGCAAGAGCCTGCGCAAGGCATTCCTGCGTACGCCGGTCGATTTTCGCCGTATCAGCTCACGCTTTGGCAAACGCTTCCACCCGGTACATAAAAAGGTCAAACGCCACATGGGCGTCGACTATTCAGCCAAGCCCGGTACCCCGATACGGGCAACCGGTGATGGCAAGATCGTCCTGCGCGGTCGCAAGGGCGGATATGGCAAGACCATCATCGTCCGCCATGGCAATGTCTACAGCACCCTATATGCCCATATGCGAAATTACGCCCGAGGCATGCGCCCCGGACGCTATGTACGCCAGGGCCAGATCATTGGATATGTTGGACAAACCGGTACCGCGACCGGACCACACCTGCATTACGAATTCCGTGTCCATGGTGTACATCGTAATCCGCTTACCGTGCGCCTGCCTGATGCCCAACCCATCAGCCATCGCTACCGTAAGGAGTTTGAACAGCTACTAGTCTCGCGAAATAATCAGCTGGCCCTGTTCAAGGCCCGGCATCTGGCCATGCTCGACGTTCAATAATTCCTGTTACCATAGTCCTATCACCAGACTGGGCAGGGCTTCATGAAACAATCCTTTGATAAACAACGCTACATCGGCACCATGTCAGGCACCAGCCTGGATGGTCTCGATGTAGTGCTGGTCGCATTCACCGAAAACGAACTGGTGGTTGAAGCGGCTCATACCTTCCCATTCTCTGTTGAACTGACCAGTGAGCTGCTAACGCTATGCAGCCCGGGTAGTGACGAAATCAGCCGCATGATGAGGGCGGATATACGTCTGGCGCAATTCACTGCGCAATCGATTCAGGAGCTGCTACAGCAACAGACACTGAATCCGCAGGATATCATCGCCATCGGCCACCACGGCCAGACCATCCGCCACCTGCCGGCAGAGGAATACCCCAATACCCTGCAAATAGGTGATGCCAATACCGTCGCCCAGCTCTGTCAGATCACCACCGTGGCCGATTTCCGTCGCAGGGATATGGCTGCTGGTGGGCAGGGTGCGCCACTGGTCCCGGCCTTTCATCAGGCGATCTTTCGTCAGACAAATGAGAATCGTGTCATCGTCAATATAGGTGGTATTGCCAACATTACCGTACTGGCAACGGGTACGTCCGAGGTCATCGGGTTTGACAGCGGACCCGGTAACGTCCTGATGGACCTATGGTATCGACAACATCAGACCGGCAATATTGATGCAGGCGGGCAATGGGCCGAATCCGGCCAGGTGGATAGTGGATTATTGACTGCGATGTTATCCGAATCCTATTTTCAACAGCCCTTCCCCAAGAGCACCGGGCGTGAGACCTTCCACCGGGAGTGGCTGAATCACATGCTAACAGGACGAGAGCTGTCTGCAGCAGATGTCCAGGCAACCCTCTGCCAGCTCAGCGCCGTGTCGATTATGTCTGCCATCATGCAAACCGGAACCGATTACCAGCGCATCCTCGTATGTGGCGGTGGCGTGCATAACCAGAGTCTGATGCAACGTCTACAGATATTGGCCAAAGAGATCCCGGTAGAGTCCACAGCAAGCCATGGTCTGCATCCCGACTGGGTAGAGGGAGCCTGTTTTGCCTGGCTCGCCAAACAGACCATCGAAGGACACACAGCCAACCTGCCCTCGGTTACCGGGGCCCGTAACGAGGTCATCCTTGGCGCCATCTACCAGGCGTAAAAAAACCGGGGCTGGCCCGGTTTTTTATTAGCGCTTGTTGACCGGGACGTAGTCCCGTACCGGCTCACCGGTATAGACCTGGGTCGGCCGGAAGATACGGTTATCGACCAGCTGTTCACGCCAGTGGGCCAGCCATCCTGCCGAACGGGCGATGGCAAAGATCGCGGTAAACTGGTCCGCCGGTATGCCCATCTCGGAATAGAGGATACCGGAATAGAAGTCCACATTGGGGTAGACCCCTTTATGAGCCAGGCGATCCTCACAGACCCGCTCCACCTCCTTGGCGATCTCAAACAGTGGATTCACCTCGCCACCGCGAGCTTCTATGAATTCATCCACCATCTTTTCCAGGATCTTGGCGCGCGGGTCCTTGGTCTTGTACTCACGATGACCCATGCCCCAGATGACCTCTTTATTGGCCAGCTTGTTATCCACATAGGCCTCAACCTTGTCGACAGAACCAATCTCGGCCAGCATCTCCAGTACCTTCTGGTTAGCACCGCCATGCAACGGACCGGAGAGGGCGGCAATCGCCGCCGAGATCACACTGTAGGGGCTGGCTAGGGTGGAGCCGTTTACCAGCACCGAGAAGGTCGAGGCGTTGATGGTATGTTCGGCATGCAGAATCAGGCAGACATCAAGGATCTTCGCCAGCAGGGGATCAGGCTCCTCCTCATTAAACATATAGAGGAAGTTTTCCGCGTAGCTAAGGTCCGGGCGCGGATCCACCGGCTCATAGCCATGACGAATGTGCTGCCACATGGCTACGATGGTTGCCATGCGGGAGATGATCTTCACTGACATATTATGGATATAGTCGAGTTCATCCCCACTGCTGTCGCCACTGACGTTACTAGGATAGAACATGCCCAGACTGGCCACCGCAGTCTGCAGCATCTCCATCGGATGGCCGGTAGGTGGAAAGGTCTTCATCAGATCACGAATATGGTATTGCACCCGGCGATTGCGTTGCGAATGAGCCTCAAATGCAGCCAGCTCACCCGCCGTAGGCAGAACACCATCCAGCAGCAACAGGGTTGTCTCTTCAAAGGTGCTATGCGCAGCCAGCTGCTCGATGGGATAACCACGATAGGAGAGTATCCCCTTTTCACCATCGATATTTGAAATATTGGATTGGGTTGCAGGGACACCGGCCAGGCCGGGCAGGTACTCATTCATGCTTATCTCCAGTTGCTGCTGACTGCGCGAATGCAAGGCATAGTATAGGGCTTGGTTTTCAAATGCCAGAAACGCGAAAGGGGCAGGTTGCCCTGCCCCTTTTTGTGTCCGCCTATTCTACCAAATCAGGCAGAGAAGGAGGAACCACAACCACAGGTAGTAGTTGCATTGGGATTGCGGATAACAAACTGCGCACCATTGAGGTCTTCCTTGTAGTCAATCTCTGCGCCCACCAGATACTGGAAGCTCATCGGATCAACCAACAAGGTGACACCGCTCTTTTCGACGCTGGTATCGCCATCATTCAGGCTCTCATCAAAGGTAAAACCGTACTGGAAGCCGGAACAACCACCACCGGAGACAAATACACGCAGCATCAGATCAGGGTTACCCTCTTCCTCGATCAGCGACTTAACCTTGGCGGCTGCGCTATCGGTAAATATCAGGGGACTTTCTGCATCGCTCATAATAAAACTCCCATAGATGCTGGTTAATTAATCGGCATTATCCATTAACCAAGCAAAATAATCAACTATTCGACTCAGCCTCAACACCGAACTCTTTATCGACGGTGAGTTTGGGTTTTTCGGTTTCAGAGCGGTGCACCAGATTACCGTTCACCTCGGCCCCCATCGCCATCTCGATGAGGCTGTAGTAGACGTTGCCCTTAACACGGGCCTGGGGTGCAAGCTCTATGTGGTTCTCGGCATAGACATCGCCAATCACCGCACCGTTGATCATAATATTGGGGACACGAACCTCTCCTTCAATGGTGCCGCGCTCACTAAGGCTTAATACCGATTCGGCACCACCCTCGGCGATCACATTGCCTTTCACCGTTCCATCCACATGCAGGCCACCACTGAACACCACATCACCACGAATCTCGGTGTGTTGACCAATCAGGGTTTCGATTCGAGCTGTTGTCTTGGGCTTTTTCTTACCACCAAACATTGAAAAACGCTCCTTAAAGCAAAATTCTTTATAAATCTCGTGAAATTACACTTCACCGACGTCGGTGAGACTTCCTACGGTCCAGTCAAATACCTTTTCTATAGATTCCAGACTACTGCCACTGGGATCTACTGTGACCGAAACCCGGATCGGTACAAAACCTTCCGGCATCTCCATATCACCTTCAAAGGCCTGGAAATACTTAAACTTGAAATTCATCGGTGCTCGCTTGGGTACGGTAACGTCCGTCAGGGTCAGATTCTCCTGCCGTCCATCCTCTTCACGTATACCCTCGATCTTGACCTCAACGCGTCCGCGCGCAAGCCTATCATTTTTCAATACCTGGGTTAATACCAATTTGTAGTGAAATGACCCTTCTTTAGCATTCTTGGTGACCTGAAGCCCCTGTATACGCAGTCCATGGGCACCTTCTTCCGGTGAAACAATCCCCCGATAAAAGGCTAGCTCTTCCTTCAGTTCCAGATTCTCATCCTGCAGGTCCTTAAGATCATGACGAACCTCGTCATAGGCCTGCGATTCAACCTGTTGCTGCTGTTGCAGCGCGGTCTTCTGCTCACGTAAAAAGACGATATTACGCTCCAGACCCAGCTTCATCTTCTCCAGCTGCTGCATCTCGCTACTGGCACTGAGACTGTCGTATCCGGCACTGTACCGACCGTATTCAAACAGACCCCAGGCCGAGATCACCACCAGGGCTATGGATACCACAGCTATCACGGCTCGCTGCTTTGGATTATATGTCTTTACAACTAATTGGCTCATGGTAGTAACGCAATGCTCTCCAGTCCCTGATCCTCATCCAAGCCAAACATGATATTCATGTTTTGCACTGCCTGGCCGGCCGCACCTTTCACCAGATTATCAATCACCGACAAGACCACAACTATATCCCCGTCCTGGGGACGATGGATAGCAATTCGACAGGTATTGCTGCCCTTTACGCTGCGTGTCTCGGCATGGCTGCCGGCAGGCAATACATCAACAAAGGGTTCATTGACATAGCGTTGTTCGTACAACGCCTGCAGATCAACGGAACGGTCCACCACCCGCGCATACAGTGTCGCATGTATGCCTCGTATCATAGGTGTCAGGTGGGGAACAAAGGTCAGACTTGCTGGCTGCCCAGCCGCCCGTTCCAACCCCTGGCGTATCTCTGGCAGATGACGATGTCCGGGCACCGCATAGGCCTTCATGCTCTCACTGCACTCCGCCAACAGCGCTCCGACACTGGCTCCACGCCCGGCCCCACTGACGCCGGACTTACAGTCAGCAATCAGTGATCCCAGATCAGCCAGACCATTCTCGATCAGGGGCAGATAGCCCAGTTGTGCCGCGGTAGGATAACAACCGGGATTCGCCACCAGTCTGGCTTTCACGATCTCACTACGATTGACTTCAGGTAGTCCGTATACCGCTTCGGCGACGGCTTCCGGGCAGACATGGCTCATGCCATACCAGCTTTCCCACTCCGGAAGATCCTGTAAACGAAAATCGGCTGCAAGGTCTATCACCCGGCAGCCCTTGGCCAATAGTTCGGGAACCATCTGCATGGCGATACCATTGGGCGTGGCGAAAAAGACCAGGTCACACTCGGCAAGGCGATCCACGTCGGGCTCGGAAAATACCAGTTCGGTATGACCGCGCAGGTTTGGAAATAGCTCGGATACCGCCATACCAGACTCGGAACGCGAGGTAATCACACGCAATTCCACACCAGGATGTGCCGCCAAAAGCCGCAACAACTCTACACCGGTGTACCCGGTTCCGCCGACTATGCCTACCTTGATCATAATATTTGAGATTATTCTTCGCCAAAACGGTAATGATACGGTTTGACAGCGTGGATAGGAAGTAGAGAAGTGCCGCTGAGTTCACAAATCAATCCGTGACCCGCTTGAAGAAAACCCGTTTCTGAAAAAACAAAAGCGGCCATGGGCCGCCGAATGATTAGTATTATTATAATTTATTCTAGGGTCTATCCCCTCCAACCCCCTTATTTGTCTCGACTCTATCTAACTGTTACAGAACTGTCAACCATATGAAACTAATATGATTTATTAGATAATCCTAATATTTATGAGCATTAACCGGCTATATTCACCACTCCTTGGCGTAATAACTAGAACAGTCATACGCCAGAGCCAGCGCATGCCGTGTGCCAGACGGTTTGTGGTAACCTTGAATCCATCCATACCCACTCCTGCACACAGACATACAGTTATATGCTAGAAAAACTTCGTAATCGACTCTCCACCAGCAAGGCACTGCCACAATTGGCACTATTAGGCCTGATTGTCGGCCTGTTGGCCGGAGTAACCGTGATCCTGTTCCGTGAATCCATCGAATTCTTGCAGGAGCTCTATCTAAGCCCCAAACACGACTACAGGGAGATCTCTACACAACAGCGTTTCTGGATCCCGCTCCTCGGTGCCCTTTGCCTTGGTATCGCTTTCCAGCTCATACCCCGAAACATGCGGCAGATAGGGATAGTACATGTGATGGAGCGCCTGGCCTATCACCAGGGCAAACTGCCGTTTCAGAACGCCTTGGTACAGTTCTTCGGTGCTATTGCCGCAATGGCGAGTGGTTTATCCCTGGGCCGTGAAGGCCCCGGGGTGCATCTGGGCGCCGCCAATGGAAGTCTGCTTGGGCAATGGTTACGCCTACCCAATAGCAGCCTTTCCGTACTCGTTGCCTGTGGTGTGGCCGGTGCCATTGGCGCCTCTTTTAATACCCCTCTGGCAGGCGTTATCTTTGCCATGGAGGTGGTGTTAATGGAGTACAGCATGGCCAGTTTCGCCCCGGTGATACTCGCCTCGGTCACCGCCACGACACTGACCAGACTGATGTATGGCAACGATCCTGCTTTCAGCGTTCCAGCCATGCATTTGGGTTCAGTCTGGGAGTTGCCCATTATTATTGCCATGGCGCTAATCATCGCAGGCTTCGCTACTGCCTTCATCAGCCTAATGCGCTATTTCAGCCAAAGCCTGTCAAATTGGCCTATTTGGTTACGCATGACACTAGGTGGACTGGCCACAGCGGCCCTAGCAATATTTATCCCTGAGGTAATGGGCGTCGGGTATGTCACCGTGAACCAGACCCTGCTCGGTGAACTCAGTCTGGGCCTGCTACTGGCACTGGCACTGGCCAAGGTGGTCGCGACCACCGCAGGCCTGGGTATGGGCCTACCCGGCGGCCTTATTGCACCGACTCTGGTCATAGGTGCTGCTGTCGGTGGTGCCACCGGCCTTGTAGCAAACACGCTATTTCCAGGCGAGGTCTCCAACTATGGCTTTTACGCCATGATCGGAATGGGCACGATGATGGCCGCGACTTTGCAGGCACCACTGGCAGCCCTGTTGGCGATTCTGGAATTAACCGGTAATCCGAATATCCTTTTCCCCGGTATGCTCGCTGTGGTGGTTGCCACCCTGATGACCAGTGAACTGTTCGGTAAACAGTCTGTCTTTCTCAGCATGATGCGTGCACGCGGGCTGGATTATCATCATGATCCATTTACCCAATCCCTGCGACGCACCGGGGTGATGAGCGTACTCGATACACGTTTTCAGATACTGCCACATATCTGTACCCGCGAAGCAGTGGAAAACACACTGGTACAACGTCCTCGCTGGATTGTGGTGAGTGATGAAAACCAGCCTGTTTCCATGTTACCAGGGGCGGATCTGGCGCAGGCGCTGTCCAACGATGTAGAGCAGCAGGAATTCGATCTAATCGCTATTCCGGCCATGCGGGAAGATCTGGACGTTATCTCGTCCAGGGTAACGATGCATCACGCTCTGTCACTAATGAAAGAGAAACAACTCCATGCGCTCGCTGTGGTAGAAGGCAAGCATGTACTGGGCGTGGTAACCTTGACCGACATCGAGGCACACTACAGGGTCCCTGGCTAACACCAGGCAATACATAGAGACGCTGATTTAATGAAAAGTAGAGAGCTCCTTCGTGCAGTCCTGATACTGCTGGTCATCGCAGGCCTGGCCTACATATGGTTTACACCATCCGGCCTGCAAAGAGCGCCCGACATCTCGGTGCAGACACTCACGGGTCCACAACAAAACCTGGCTGACTGGCAAGGTAAGCCAGTTATTCTGACATTTTGGGCCACCACCTGTAGCGGTTGTATAAAGGAGATGCCACATCTGGTTGAACTGCATCAGCAGCTGCACTCACAAGGCCTGGAGATACTGGGCATCGCCATGTCTTACGACCCGCCCAATCAGGTGGCAACACTGGTCAAGGCTCGTAAGCTACCCTATACCATTGCCCTGGATCTCGATGGCAAGGCCGCAGAGGCGTTTGGAAAAATTCGTCTGACACCAACAACTTTCCTCATCTCCCCTGATGGAAAGATCGTGCACAAAAAGATTGGCGAACTGGATATGAATTATATTCGCACTACCATAAAACAAATGCTCAATAATAAAAACGTATAAGGGGAACACGATGCTGTGGATTAAAGCCTTTCATATTATCTTTCTGGTTAGCTGGTTTGCCGGAATTTTCTACCTGCCGCGTCTGTTTGTTAACCATGCAATGACTGAAGATGAAGCGGTCAAAAAACAACTTGAAGGCATGGAATATCGCCTGTATCGATTTATCACACCCTTTGCATTACTTACCCTGATAAGCGGCCTGTGGATGTATTTCGATTATGCCTGGTCGCTGTATGCACACATGTACTGGCTGGATATGAAGCTGATTCTCGTCGGCCTGCTTTTTATCTACCATTTTTATTGTGGCAAGCTTATTGGTGATTTTAAACACGGAAGAAACACACGCGGACACGTCTTTTACCGCTGGTTTAATGAATTACCCGTACTGATACTCTTTAGCGTGGTAATACTGGTTATCATAAAACCTCTTTAGGTAGGGATTAACTGTAATTCTGTATTTACACAAGGATAGGTAAAACAAATTACATGAAACGCTATTACATCGCACTTGCAGCATTAACATTATTCATAATAGTTGTGATCGGTTGGTCACAATATATCCGCTATACCCAATTCTACAATTATCACAAAATAATATCTCAACATAGCACACACACGGTGGCAGGCAGCATAAGGGATCTGATAAAGCAAAAAGAACACCTCATGAGATTATTTCTCGAGCATTATGCAACAAGCTTCCAGGTATTGATCGATGAACCAGACAATATCACCAGCCTGGATTATCTGTCAGATGAAATGCGTGAGCATTTCCCGGACTACTTTGCCTTTACCATCACGAATCATAATGGACTACCGCTACTCGATGACATCGAATCACTGGTAGGCCCAATCTGCATGCAAGATCTACAGCAATACATACTGACCGGAGACTTCCATCAACGTATACATCCGAGTCCGAACAAATATCATTACGATGTAGTGCAATCATTCCATGCCAATGGTAATACATACATATTTTTTCTCAGTTTCAATGCCGAACATCTCGCCAACATAATAGGCACCTCACAGGCACCCAGCCACCAAACCGCTCTGGTATTACCTCAAGATGACGACAAACTGTTACTAGAAGTGCTGTCTTCCGGCGCAAGGAATACCGCTATCAGGGATAGCTACCATCTAAACCCGGAAGAAAAACAACTCATAGTCGCCGATAAAGACATTGAGGGCACGCTCTGGAGAGTTACAGACAGTTATACTCCTGAACTCTACACAAATTTCATGCATATACTCATCAAGGATACTGCACTCTATTTCATCAGTTACAGCATAGTCATATCCATCCTGTTCATCTATCTGTTACGTGCAGACAAAAAGAAGCGTATGGCAGAACAGCACAAGAATGAGTTTTTATCCGTCGTCAGTCATGAACTGCGTACACCACTTACCGCTATCATGGGAGCATTAGGCTTGGCAACCAATCTAAAAAAAGAGGAGTACGACAAGTCTCAGTCGCTGTTAAATATTGCATACAACCATACGAAGCGATTGGCCATACTGGTGAACGATATACTAGACATGCAAAAAATCGAATCCGGAAAAATGAGTTTTTCCATGCAGGGTTGGGACATACTGGAATTATTGCAGGAGTCAATAAATGACATCGCCAGTTATGCCAGCAAAAAAAACACCACGATCATTATCAGCAATACCTCACACTCTATTATTGTGAGATGTGATCATGATCGGATAATGCAGGTAATGTTTAACCTTCTTTCGAATGCTATCAAGTACGGCAAGGAAAACGATACCATCGTCGTATCCCTGACCTTTCCAGACAAGAATATATTGCGTATATCGGTTACCGATCATGGAAAAGGTGTACCTGAAGAGTTCCGGGACAGGTTATTCGAAAAATTCTCCCAGGCCGACACAACGGCTACCCGTAGCACCAGTGGCACAGGTCTGGGACTAAGCATTGTTAAAAGTATTATTGAAGCACATCACGGCAGGGTGGGATTTGAATCCATACCGGGCAAGGCTACAAGCTTCTATTTTGAACTTCCGCTCCAGTCCTAGCTGGCACTTTTCTCAAACTAATTTTCGCGAGGTTATTTATGGCGGGGAACTTACCATCAGAGCTGGTGCAATTCTATCGCTGGCTGCGTCAATATGGTCTGAATGATTCTCACAGCGGCAACATCTCTGTGCGTCATGGTGACAACTACTGGGTCACTCCTACCGGAGCCTGTGCCGATACCCTTACGCCAGAAAAGCTCATCAACTGTCGGCTAGACACCCTGCCAGGGTCGGGCGCTTCACTGGATGCCCCGTTACATCAACACTGCTATATAAAGAATCCAAAAACGAATGCGGTTATTCATAGTCATGGCCCCTACACCGTAGGCCTGACCATGGAGTTGGATAGCTATACACCCGGCGATTTTGAGGGGCAATACTATTTCCAGAACATACCGATTTTAACGATTCCGTATGCAGACTATGTCACTCAGGCACCTGAACTGGTATCTGACACATTGCTGACACATAAAATTCTTGTGGTTCGCGGTCATGGGATTTATGCTGCGGCAGAGAGTCTGGAGCTGGCCTATAAATGGACCTGCTCTTTAGAACTATCGGCAAAGACGGATGTTATTCGTCGCATGTCGAAATAATAACAATAACACCAATATATAAGTAACTTAAGTTACATAAAAACGAGATTAACAATCAACGATGAGAGTACAAAATCATGCATACCCTTTCCCTATCCGGAGGTGCGGCCGACGCAAGGTCATACCCTGATCTACTGACGTTGGATGATCCCGCCTGGCGTACTGTTCTTGATAAAGCCAGCGAGGTTAATGCCCCAGCAGGTACAACACTATTAGAAAGTGGTGAGTCTTGTGCCGGCTTTATGCTATTACAAACAGGCGTGGTTCGCGTCTATGAAGTCTCCAGTGATGGCCGTGAGCTGTTTCTGTATAAGGTCATGCCAGGCGATCTATGCTTGTTAAACCTGATGTTTATGTTTAATACCCAGCCATGCCACTTCAAGGTAATTGCCGAGACCGATGTTTCTATCCTGAGCATCAATCCCGGCCAGTTTGATCTGGCTCTGAACAACTCCATGCGTTTTCGTAGCAGTATCTTCTCCGCCATGGCTGAGCGTGTGCACCACCTGATGCACATGATCAATAACCTTGCCTTCCATCCGCTGGCAGACCGGCTGCTCATGCGTATCCATGAAAAGCAGCAGGAGCAGGGATCGGATCTGATCCAGACCACGCATCAGGAGCTGGCCTCGGAACTGGGCACCAGCCGCGAGGTAATCAGTCGCCTGTTGAAAAATTTCGAAAGCAGGGTAGGTGCGATCAAACTGAAACGTGGCGCGATTCAGATCCTCTCTACGGATGTTTTTCAGCATAACGTTACCCATGGAACGAACTACGCAGCACCTGTGTAACCCGAATCACAGACATCCCTGTCTGGCAGGAGCTATAGTTTTTCCACAACGAAGAGGAAGCTCGGAGACCCGCCACAGAGCAGGCCCACAAGCTCCCTCGCCAAGGTGTATTGATAAAAAAATATAAAACTGGTTTTCGGTTACCCAGGTAATTGAGATACCCCGGTCTGTTAACGCTACGTTTCCTCCACACTCGCCGGGAGCTTGTGGGGTGGGCTTGCTTCTGGTGGATTCCATCCCGAGGCCCACCCTATTTTTTTTGGCAGTGGTAAACTATCCGGAATCTTCACTTTGCAGGTTCCGCCATCATGTCCGATATCCCTGTTGTCCTCGTTTTTGCCGGCAACGATCCTACTGGAGGTGCTGGCCTGCATGCAGACATTGAAGCACTCGGCAGCATGGGCTGTCATGCCGCACCGGTGGTCACCGCAATCACGGTGCAGGACACGACCAATGTTATCCACTTTCAGGCCGTTGATGCCGAACTGGTGATACAGCAGGCCCGTACCATACTCGAAGATATGCCCATCTCGGCGATCAAGATCGGCATGCTCGGCAGTGAGGAGAATGTCAGCGCCATTCACACTCTGTTGCAGGATTACCCCGATATACCTGTGGTTCTGGATCCTATACTGCGGGCCGGTGGCGGCACGGAGCTGGCACCGGCATCACTGGCTGAGGCGATGCGCCTGCTGTTATTGCCACTGGTCACCCTGCTTACTCCCAATAGCGAAGAGGCCCGCAAGCTGGCACCACAGGCGGATACCCTTGGGGCTTGTGCCGAACAACTACAGGATCTGGGTTGTCGCTATGTGCTGATTACCGGTGGCCATGAACCAGGACCGCAAATCACCAACACCCTCTACGGCCAACAACAGATCCTGCAAACCCTCAACTGGCCCAGACTGGCAGCCGACTACCATGGCTCCGGTTGCACCCTCGCCTCGGCCTGTGCCGGCCTGCTGGCACAGGGACAGGAGATCACCGAACTCAGTCGCCATGCCCAGAACTATACCTGGCAGGCACTGGAAAACGGCTACCGGGTCGGGATGGGGCAACGGATCCCGGATCGCCTGAGCTGGACCGATACGGAATACGATCAATAGTGAACATCAGCCGACGCATTCAAGGTGTCTATGCGATTACCGACCCGATCGCCGGCGAAGGTGAACGCTTACTTTTGCATGTACGCCAGGCGCTGGAAGGCGGCGTACGCATACTCCAGTATCGCGACAAGACCTCCAACCAGACACGACGCAGAACTGAGGCGCAGGCGCTGCTGGCCCTATGCGAGGCCTACGGGGCCACCTTTATCATCAACGATGATGTGGAGCTGGCGGCCGAGGTCGGTGCCCATGGCCTGCATATAGGTCGCCATGATGCCGCACTGCAACTGGCCCGTCAGCGGCTGGGGAACGATGCCATTATCGGTGTCTCCTGCTATAACCGGCTGGAACTGGCAAGGGAGGCCGCAGCGGCAGGAGCGGACTATGTCGCCTTTGGTCGCTTCTTTCCCTCGCAGACCAAACCCGACACCGCCCAGGCCGAAGCCTCGATCCTGCACCTGGCAAAGGCAGAATTATCCCTGCCGGTAGTTGCCATCGGCGGCATCAGCCCTGAAAATGGCGGCCAACTGATAGAACAAGGCGCCGATGCCCTGGCCATTATCCAGGGGATCTTCGCCCAGACAGACATCAAGGCTGCTGCACAACGCCATGCAGCCCTGTTTCAATAAACGCAAAAACAAAGAGAGACACATGGCCCAATCTCACGACCTCTTCGAAGCCGCACAAAAACACATCCCCGGCGGAGTAAACTCACCTGTACGTGCCTTCAATGGCGTCGGCGGTGACCCGATCTTCTTCAATCACGGTGAGGGTGCCTACCTGTGGGATGAGGCGGGCAACAAGTACATCGACTATGTCGCCTCCTGGGGGCCCGCCATCGTCGGCCACGCTCATCCCGATGTGATCAAGGCAGTACAGGATGCCGCGGCCAAGGGGCTCTCCTTCGGTGCCCCCACCGTCGCCGAGACGGTAATGGCCGATCGCCTCTGCGCGCTGGTGCCATCGATGGACATGGTGCGCATGGTCAGTTCCGGCACCGAGGCGACGATGAGCGCCATCCGTCTGGCCCGTGGCTATACCGGTCGCGACAAGATCGTCAAGTTCGAGGGCTGCTACCACGGCCATGCCGACTCGCTGCTGGTGAAGGCCGGCTCCGGCATGCTGACCATGGGTGTGCCCACCTCCCCCGGCGTGCCCGCCTCACTGGCCGAGCACACCATTACCCTGACCTATAACGACAGCGAGCAGGTAAAGCAGCTGTTTGCAGAGATCGGTGAGCAGATCGCCTGCATCATCGTCGAACCGGTGGCCGGCAACATGAACTGCATCCCACCAGCATCCGATTTCCATCAGACCCTGCGTAAGGTCTGTGACGACTCCGGTGCGGTGCTGATCTTCGACGAGGTGATGACCGGTTTTCGCGTCGCCCTTGGCGGTGCACAGGGCTACTACGGCATCACCCCTGATATGACCACGCTGGGCAAGGTGGTCGGTGGCGGCATGCCGGTGGGCGCCTTTGGTGGCAAGCGCGAGATCATGGAACAGATCGCCCCGCTGGGGCCGGTATATCAGGCCGGTACGTTGTCCGGTAATCCGGTAGCGATGGCAGCCGGCCTGGCCAATCTGGACCTGATCAGCCAGCCCGGTTTCTATGAAGGTATAGCCGCTAAGGTAGAGAGACTGGTTAACGGTATCGTTACCAAGGCCAAAGAGCACAACATCCCGATGACGGAAAACCATGTCGGCGGAATGTTCGGCCTGTTCTTCTGCGAGGATGACAAGGTAAGCCGCTTCGCCCAGGTCATGAACGGCAACGTGGAGCGCTTCAAGCGATTCTATCACGGCATGCTGGACGAGGGGATCTATCTGGCTCCGTCGGCCTTTGAGGCGGGCTTTGTCTCCTCTGCCCACACCGATGCCGATATTGATGCGACCATAGAGGCCGCAGGACGGGTGCTGGCAAAACTCTAGCCCCATCTGTGCAGGTAATAAAAAAGCGGGCACTGCCCGCTTTTTTTTGCCTCGAATAAACCGCCCTGTTCTATGCCGCCTGGGCATTAAGAATATCGAGAATCTCACTGCGTGCGGTGCCTGGAAAGCAGGCCCCCAACAGGATCGCCAGACTACGATTCCAGCCAGTCTCCATCTGTCGACTACGCTGCATCAGCAGTACGACATTTTGCAGCGCATCACTCAGTCGTCTTGCCTGTCCGAGAGACATATCCGGATGACGATGAACCAGAGCCTGTTCCAGCATCTGCTGTTGCACCTGTTCGGCATCCAGCTCACAGGCAGAAACCGACTTACGTAAGGTGTTATGTACAGCGCCTCCAACCCGGGATAGCTCCTTTAACTGACGCCTTACCTGGCGCAGGGGTTGAATGATCTGTTGCTGCCAATAGGCCACCTGAGACTCGATATCCTCCAGTTCCCCGGCGCTGAAACGACCGCGACCGCTTACCGCCAACCACAGGCAGGCCAATAACAGGTTCACATCAATATCCAGCTTGTCCTGCATCAACAGGCAGGCCTGCTCCACCTCCACCTCGCCATATACGCTTAGTGAAAACTCCCACAAACTCTGGAGTTCCAGTGCTATCGGTTTGGACTTTTTTCTTTTCACGTAGCGGCTACTTGTACTTGGCTCCAACAAGCCTGCATGCTATCAAAGCCGGCGTGATCTACAAAGCCGATGACGTTGCACATTTACAAGGCAGAACAGACTTGCCATCATCACTGTAATTGCCGTCACAAGTTATTACCATGGATAGCGCACTGTTTCAGACCGTACTGGACTTTATTAGTCAGCACCCCTTACTAACAGGACTCATCGTCTTCCTGGTGGCCTTCACCGAATCCCTGGCCATCGTCGGCCTGTTTATGCCCGGGGCAGTATTGATGTTTGCCTTCGGCATGCTGATCGGTAGCGGCCAGATGGCATTCTTTGATGCCTTTATCTGGGCGGTACTCGGGGCCGTGGCGGGGGATGGTATCAGCTTCTGGCTCGGCCGCCACTATCATCAGCAGCTCAAGGTGATGTGGCCTTTTCGCCGCTATCCTCGACTGATTGCCCGCGGCAGTGATTTCTTTGCCAAACATGGCAGTAAAAGCATTCTCTTTGGCCGCTTTGTCGGGCCGGTACGGCCGATCATTCCGGCCATCGCAGGGATGATGGAGATGCCATCGTTACAGTTCTTCTTCGTCAACCTGCTCTCTGCACTGCTATGGGCACCCGCCTATCTGTTGCCTGGTATGGCTTTTGGTGCCTCACTCAGTCTGGCAGCAGAGGTGGCTGGCCGCCTGGTCGTACTGCTGCTGGTTCTGCTCGGTCTCAGTGTCATCACCATCTGGCTAGTAAAGCATGTCGTCAACTTTCTACAGCCACGCAGTAATCCGCTTATGCAGCGCCTGCTCCGACGCAGCCACAACATACGCTATATCGATGCCATTACCGAGGCGATACTGGACCCGGAACACCCGGAGACCAGAGTACTGGGTGGCCTGTTCCTGTTATTGCTGATCACCAGTATCAGCTTTGCCTTGCTGTTTCAGAACCAGCTCTCCGATGGCACCGGCGGCACACTGAGTATCGCAGTTCATAACCTGATACAAACCCTGCGCATCGACTGGGCCGATGGGCTGATGCTGTGGCTGACCCGCTTTGGCAGCCTCTATTTTCTACTGCCCTTCACGCTATTGCTGGCACTGGTTCTGGCCCTGTTCAGGGATCGGGCCACCCCA
>Ga0224506_10001187_pt1 | contig 18952 bp, 14 predicted proteins | sample SF_Jan12_sed_USG_2_FD_169108 | JGI IMG/M metagenome (GOLD analysis project Ga0224506, IMG submission 169108) | Sediment microbial communities from San Francisco Bay, California, United States - SF_Jan12_sed_USGS_8_1 | ecosystem: Environmental > Aquatic > Marine > Sediment | place: USA... | reverse complement strand
AAAATATCAAGATTGATAATTTATTTCAACAATGTATTAACATCCATTTCCAGTAATTATCACCAAAATGTCTTATACAATTCTTAGGTAGTCTAATTATTAGATTTATCTTGATAATCTAATTTGTACATTCAATTAATTGTACATACTTACACACGCTCAGCCGTTTATCTGCAGGTCGTCGCCAGACACCCACACTTGTAATGTGGGATTAGTAGAGACTTCATTCTGTGACTTATTCTTTCCGCTCCTCTTCCTTGAGGTTTCATTGAAGTAGGGTTTTCCATGTTTTTTTCCATTAGTAGATCACTCGCATAGAAATCATTGAGATTTATTTGCGGACCAACGTTTCTCATATTGAGAATAGGACTTCTCATTGACTTTATGGTATACCATTTTAATCTGATTGTTTTAAAATTGTAAATCACGTTAGAACCATTCTATCAACAATAACCTCTGAAAGTGTGACGGAACAAAGTTGGAAATAAGATATTAAATAGATCTCATTTTCAATCCTATTACTAGGTATTTCTCAATTGTGACGACTTGGGCTTATATTTTAGTATCAGCAACTGCTCTGTTGTTTCAATCCTATTACTAAGTATTTCTCAATTGTGACACATATAAAAAATATAACTTGTTTTTTTTATAACTACCAAGTTACCAAGTTGTTTTAACCCTCATTTCAAGATAATATTTCACTTCCACTTGTTTTTCTAATTTATTAGATAACAAGTTAATTAAAAACCCCCCAAATTTGTATTTTTACAAGTCATACAAATGAATCCTACTTTTTTCCATTTTTTCATTGAATAAATGTATAAACTTCTCATTACAAAAAACAACATCTAGGGGTTTTTTGTCTCTTATATTTTTGATTTTCCATATTATGAAATATATATCAAAGTATATATGTTTTACCTGAAACATGAATATATTTGATTTTGAGGAAAATATAGGAGGTATTCAATTAATTTAGGAATACTTGTATAGACAAATTAACAAATTTTAATGTCATAAACCTTTAGTTTACTATTAGTAAACTGTATGATGAAGGATTGAAACATAAATATACCAATATTTTCAATCTACAAACAAATTTAATAGTATTATCAAAATGTGCAAAAATCCAAAGTTTTCTAACTTCACCCTTTCTACTGCGATTATTTCAACTTAGCTCATTTTGTCTATACAAAAGAGTATGGGGTCAGATATACAGAATATCGATAAAACTTATAAGAGAAGAAACGAAAAATACATTATAATGTTCAAAGCAGACTTTAACGTCCCAATTAAGAAAGAGATAAATGAATTTCTTATCATTAGAGAACTCTTTCCTAATGAAATGTTAAAATTAGTCTTTGATTGTCAAAAAGTAGCTTTAGAGTCTGTTAAAAGATATCCCAATTATTTGTATCTAAATAGATTGGTGGCCATTTTTTACTTTATCAAAATAAAGTATTAACCTCAAATTAATCTACCAATTCATAAAGATAATCAGTCATTGTAATATCAATAATTTGTCGGTGATTTACATAATATTCTTTCTTTGTGAGTCTTTCACCACTCTATCTTTTATCTAGATGTATTTATAGGTAAATCCATAAAATATGATCTAATTCCTAAAATTTTGTTAGAGATCCGTTAAACTCTCCTTTGGTAGCTGAAAGCGGAAATAATTCATTATTTTCAATATAATCTTATTATTTTGGTATTACTGTTGTTAGAAATAATAACAATTGTTCAAATAGATATTAACATATTCAATGGGAGAAAGACTCACCTTTCTTTTTAATATATCTCAATCGACCGACTTTGATTTTTCTATAAATATATTTTATCCAGTAATTTCAATAACTATTAGTGTTTATTTTATCAATCGAAAAAATAAATAAAGAGAAAGATAAAGGATTGACTGGATCGATCAAGCAATAAAATTAATGATTTCAAATAGGGAAAATCAATGCCTATAATATGTGATATGTTTACTTTGATGAATTATAGTAAGCAGGTTATTCTCCATTTTCTCTTCAATTATTGCAATATAGCCGTCATCATTTAAATCAAAATTCTCATAGATTTTTTCTCCTTTTAAATGGGCAATTACAAGAATATCAGTTGATACTGGTATGCTTAATATTTTTGCAATTTTGATAAATCGTGGTGTTGTAATCTTCCATAAGTGTATCAATAATAATACACATGTATCACAGAGATACTTTAACCAAAATATTGAAATAAATACAAAAATAATCCAAGTAGTAGTTAGATAACTACTTAATATAATAGTAAGCCAAATCTGGATAATTGAAATCAAGGTAATCAAAAAACCAAATAAGCCAATATAAGGTGCTTCCAAAGCCTTTATTTGATCTGTTATTGAGGTTTCTCCTTCCTTTGTCTTTGAAATTCTTACGCCAAAAGGTCCCTGATATTCAAAATAATATTTTCTATCGGAATTAAATGGAGTTTTATGAATATGACCCAATTCATGGATAATAAATTGAAGATTAAGTATCAGCAATAATGTAATTAAAAACCATATAATGGATATTGTAATATCAATCACCCAAGAATTAAACCACCCAATGAAATTATCAAACAATAATATTAAACTTAGAGAGAGGAAAATAATTGTGAATTTCTTTAGAGTTTTGATATTTTGAATAAATAACATTTTTGAAATTTCTAAATAACTAACCATCCAACTGTACAAAAAATAAAATCATATATTAGAATTTCTTATTACTTACAATCGATCTAGTCGATCTCGTAAATAATTTGTCATTTTTTTAGACAAATTCTTAAGTATTACTTGAATATAATCTAAAAACAACAAATTGTGAAGTTACTCAATGACAAACGAATTATTATATTAGTTAATTAATTGTATTAAATATATTTGATTAATACACCAATTGATTGACAATATCTGGATAACTAACACATAGTTTTATAATTCAAAGTTTGTTCAAAATTCTTCTAATTAATTTAATATTTAGTGGAGAGGTTGACTGGATCGACGTACAAAATATTAAGCTATTAAAATTGTATAGACAAAATTTACTAAGGTGCCTAAGATTGATTCCCTTCTCTTGAATATGGAGAAAATTATTGCTATAGTTAATAGATTACTACAGAAGTAGTAATTAAAAGATTTACAATTAATTACTTAAAATCATATACAATTGAATATTCAAAAATTCAATCTTAAATCGAAGATAAATCAACCTGAAATAAAGATAAAGACGCTATTAATTGATTCATTTGAGGTATCGTTAAATTTGTTATTTGTTTAAATGTGATTCAAACATGGACTATTTTAGACATGTTGTTAGTGTAGTTGTCTACAAAGTCAACCCATTAAGTAAATTATTGCTCCTACTTAATGATGATTAAATAATATGAAAAATCGATATTGACTAAGATAAGAAAAATTCTTGAAGAGGCTAAAATGCCTATCACATCAGCAGAAATTGCAAGCATATTACAAATTGATCCAGGACCTAGTAATGTAATAATTAGGCAATATATTATGAATTGTATCCATCTTTTTAAATTGCCGGTAGCAGGGACATCAAGAGGCTATTTCCTTATAAAAAATGAAGAAGAATTAAATAATTATGTAAAAGTTCTTAATAAAAGAGTTATTTCTATTTTGGAGCAAATTAATCAAATTAGTAAGAATTATGAGAATTATCAAGATTATAGTTCAATAATTGATACTGTAACTTATTTAAAAGAGATTACTTCCGTGATAAATGATGAAGTCATAGTACAAATTTCTGGAATCCAAATGTTATTGAAAAATAATGAAATAGATGATGTAAAAACCAATAAGATTTCTAATATGAAGGTCGATCCATTAGATAAATGGTTAGTAACTACAATATCTGGAGATGAAGATTCAAATAGTGTTATAGAGCATAATGTGATTCATTGATAATTGATAGTGTAATTTGGATAACTCTTAAGTATGAAAGGGATAAATTTCATTCAAAAGCTAGAGAGTTGATTCCTGAGATTATAAAGAATAATCAAATCTTTGTTACAGATTATATTATTATAGAAGTTTACTCCTTTTTACTAAGAAAAGCAGGAATTAAAGTTGCCACGGCAACATTAGATATGTTTCAACATAGTGAAAAAATCAAGATATTATACAATGATGATATTACATTTAATGAAACGTTACCAATACTTTCAACCCATCCATTTTTTAGTATTGTAGATGCAAATATAATTTAATTTGCTAAAAAGATGCAATTAGAATATCTTACCTTTGATGAAAGAATGAACCAACTAAAATGATTGTAGAACTCAATTGTTTGATGAAGAAACCTATCTTGGTTGGGAAAAGGTTTTACTCGAATTAGGAGATGGAAATGGTGCAAAGGAGATGATCAGAATGACACTTGAAATAGATCCTGATTTAGATGAAGTAAGGATTTATTGAATACAAAGTAAAATGAACTGAAAATTGAACGGATAAAAAGAAGGGTTAATCCTATAACTAGATTTAATTGCTTTGTTACTAGACATAATAATTCATATATCTACGACAAAAAGGTGTTGTTTCAAACCTATTACTAGGTTTTACTGATTGTTACTAAAATTTTCTATCCACAGGAAAACCAACAAGAAATATTGTTTCAATCCTATTACTAGGTATTTCTCAATTGTGACTTTTAGTGCAACTCCACAAGGAGGAACAATTAGAGTATGTTTCAATCCTATTACTAGGTATTTCTCAATTGTGACTTTGTGTTTTGTCTGTCTTACTGTCTAGTCCTAAAAATTGGGTTTCAATCCTATTACTAGGTATTTCTCAATTGTGACTTCGGTGTTCTTCCAAGCGACCCTTGGGATAGATCAGGAGTTTCAATCCTATTACTAGGTATTTCTCAATTGTGACAATATTGAACTATTTCTTTACCGAAACGTATATCTTGGTTTCAATCCTATTACTAGGTATTTCTCAATTGTGACTGATTCGCGTGGCGATGCCGTGGGATAACATGCCTCAAGTTTCAATCCTATTACTAGGTATTTCTCAATTGTGACCAATGCTTGGTCTGATGCTTATGTGGATCATAACAGGTTTCAATCCTATTACTAGGTATTTCTCAATTGTGACTATCTAGAATTTTCTCTGGATATCGTATTCCATTTTATTGTTTCAATCCTATTACTAGGTATTTCTCAATTGTGACGAGTTTCTATAATGAAGGACAGTTAATTGCAGAGACCTAGTTTCAATCCTATTACTAGGTATTTCTCAATTGTGACCATGATATCATTTTTGAACAAATGGGTAATAAAGATGTTCGTTTCAATCCTATTACTAGGTATTTCTCAATTGTGACCTTCATTTAGCACTTTAGAAAATAATTCCTTAATCTCATGTTTCAATCCTATTACTAGGTATTTCTCAATTGTGACTCTTCCGCCCGATGTGGAGAAAGATAGTACGTAACGATGAGTTTCAATCCTATTACTAGGTATTTCTCAATTGTGACCTACTTATATTAACTTAGGCTCTGTTTTTAATAAATTGTTTCAATCCTATTACTAGGTATTTCTCAATTGTGACATTAGATCCTTGATATCTTGATCTAAATTATATCTTCCGTTTCAATCCTATTACTAGGTATTTCTCAATTGTGACATATAATCTTCTAAATAATGATCCTTTTGATACTCCGTGTTTCAATCCTATTACTAGGTATTTCTCAATTGTGACAAATAAAAAATTAAAAAAAGCAAAGAGCTTACTTGATCGTTTCAATCCTATTACTAGGTATTTCTCAATTGTGACAATTGAGGACAGAGGGGGAATGGTAGGTGCCACTTTTGGTTTCAATCCTATTACTAGGTATTTCTCAATTGTGACATTATGATATTTTTAGTGTTTGCGGCTTTGTTCGGAAGTTTCAATCCTATTACTAGGTATTTCTCAATTGTGACATATCAGCGGAGGAAGTAGCATGACAAAAGTAAAAGGTTTCAATCCTATTACTAGGTATTTCTCAATTGTGACTTTGTTGTGCAACATCAACTACCTCTGCTGGAAGTAAGTTTCAATCCTATTACTAGGTATTTCTCAATTGTGACTTGATGAATTCGAGACAGACAAATATTGTAAATCCTATGTTTCAATCCTATTACTAGGTATTTCTCAATTGTGACTTTTCAGTCAATTTTTGTGCAGCCCATGCAACAGATCCGTTTCAATCCTATTACTAGGTATTTCTCAATTGTGACCGTTATGTTTTTATCATCTCCAGACCTCCATACAATGGTCTAGAAAAAAGTGACTGCGAGATTCGCCACTTGGAAAACGCGGATCTCGAACTTGTCGACTGTAAATTTAGGGGGTAAATTTGCAACATGCTTGAATCGAATTGGTTATTAAGCCAACCACACATACAACCTATTTTTTGCCTACAGTTTTCTATTCCATTTAAAACTCCAAATAATTCCGTTCGATTAAGTATTTTCTTATTTAATGAGTGCAGTAGCTTACTAATCATAAATTCAGCATTCGAATTAATACCAAATATTTGATTGAAATTTATGCACACTGCATCATTCATATTACTTACACCGAAATTAAATGTTGCTTCAAACTTGATTGGTATTACCAACATAAAAAGCACATATTGTTAGAATGGATAATTACAAAGGAACAAAATTATTTCTATACCACACCTTCACATATGAATGGTTAATCTCCATAATCTCCAATAAAATCACTTGGATCTTGACAAGATATGTGCTCTAAATAATAGAACTAGACTTAATGATTTTCATATCCATCTGTACAAAGAAAGGTGAACTTGTATAAATTGATTGTTTTATTAAATTTTTATCGGAAATGTTTAAGTAAAATAAGATAATGTCTTAATTATGGTTACTGAGTTTCAAGAACATAAACTTAAAATATTTTTTTGTTTGTTTGACTCAGATAATGATGGTAAAATTGAGGTAAATGATTTTAAGAAGGTAGTGGATAAATTTGTACATTTGAAAGGTATAAATAAGGAAACTCCAGAATATTTTAATCTATACAATTTATATTTGGATTTCTGGGAAAATACACTTAAATATGCAGATATTGATGATGATGATAAAATTAGGTATGATGATTTTTTATCTTATTGGTTTGATTTATTGAAATTTCCTCAAGAGATTGAAAAGTTAATTTTAGATTTTGGAAAAGCATTTATGTCAATAATTTTGTTTGATGAGGAAGAAAACCTATTTAGTTTTGATAATTACAAAATATTCTTAACAGGATTTGGGAGAGAAATTGTTGATATTGAAAATCATTATCGAAAATTACTCAATAAAGAGGGAAAAATAACAATTGATGATGCACAACAATTAGCTATAGAGTTTTTCTTAAGTAATGATAAAACAGCTCTTGGAAATTTATGGTTTGGACCACTTGATACAGGAGACTGTATCGGTAATAAATAAAATAACATAGTTATAAATTATCCATAAAGTATTTTACTTTTTTATATTGATTAACCCCATGAAATGTAAAATGGATGATCCGTACAACTTTTGTTCCTACTATTTCCTTTGTTTCCTCAACTAATTTATTATCACTTAGAATTTTAATATGCCAATTAAAAGTACTCCAGTTGACTTTTAACATCGTCCTAAACTCAGATGCGATAAATCGATTAAAAATTGTGAGATGTTTTAATATGGCCAATCTAATCGGATCAAAAATAATCTTTAAATTTTCTTTTAGGTTAATATCCTTGAAATCAATCAGATCTACTACAATTTCTTTATCTACTGGTTGTATTACATTACTAACAAGTCTATTTATTAAATTCTTGATGGAATTAGGATTAATACGTGTATCATTACTATGTTTAATAATTATGGATTTAACTAAATTAAATAACATTTCAAATCTAATCTTACCAGCTAGTGGATTACCTGTATAAATGTATAAAACAATAAATGATTTGACAAAACTATATGATATATTTAATTCATTTAAAATTATTTTACCCAATTTATCCAATTCGGGCATCATAGATCTTATTTTTTGAAAATCAGATAAAACTTTCTCTAAATCCTTGAAATATTCTTCTGCATTGTGGAGGTATATATTTGTAATAATTTGATAATGTTGATCTAATATAACAAAATGATGAGGGATTTCAATGTCTGTTTCAAATTTAGTACTTTGAATATTACCATCTAACTTTAATCGTAATTCTCCTATTGGTTCAACATTCATGTTATTCTCTGTTGATGTTAACTTTGTTTGTATTACACGAGAAATGATTAGATCGTTTAATCCTGATAATTTATCAATCACATCAGTTATGTTATAAGATTCTGCCAGTGATAACGAATAATTTAACGAATTAAGTGCTGAAATTACATCACCTTTAATTAAATCCTTTCTAATATCAAATATCTTACACCAAATCTCCAATATTTTTGAATTACTATCTTTAGAAAGTTTCTTCAATAATTCAATATTACTAGTTAGTTTATCTGTAAAATTATATAGTTTAAGCATTTCCATTTCATAAAGTTCTAGATCAATCAGATGGGTCAACGCAAGTATGTAATATTCAAAATTAAACAATTTATCCTCAATTATATTTTCAAGAATACTCTGTGCCTTTGACAGAGAATCAAATGAATTCTTTTGCTTATTTACTAATGCTTGACCTAATTTACTTATTATCCAAATATTTTTTGATTTTGAATCCGACGGATCTAATAAAATCATAGTTTCTGTAATTAAGTCTTCATCATTCATTTCTAAAATGGTTATTAATTTTTCAAATATTATTATTCTAAGCTTTAATTCACCAGATAATTCTTTGTTTAAGTAATCTAAAGCTTTATCAAAATGGTTTATTGATTCTTTATATTCCATTTTAGCACGGAATATTTTACCCAATTCAATTTGTATATTTGAAGCCTCAGTATAATTTTCAACATCTAGTGAATATCTTAAAGCAGATTGTTGAAATTCTAATGCTAATTTCAAATCTCCCACTAATCTATATATTGTACCAATATTTGACAAAGGTGCTGCTATCTGATGTATATGTTTTTTCTTTTGATGAATATTTAAACTCTGGTTATGATAACTTAGGGACAAATTCAATTTACCTTGAAGAAAATATATTACTCCTATATTATTGAGATCATTTGCACTTTTTCTGAAATTATTCTGTTGTTTACTTATATCTAGAGACTTAAAATGATAAGTTAGAGCAATATCAATGTCTCCATTATAATCATAATAGAGTGCAATATTCCCATAAATACTTGATCGTATATTTAAGAATACATTGTTTTTATTTTTTTCATCTCCAAGTAAACTAAGTGCACGGTTATAACTCTTAATTGCATCATCAAACTCCTCTTTAATTAAATTTAAGTTACCTGAACTTTTTTGAAATTGAATTAATTCTAATTTACATATAAAATCAGTAAAATCAACGCTTCTTTCATCCAAATTAATGACTTGTTGATAATAGATTTCTGCTTCTTTATATTTACCTATTTCAAGATATATCCTAACTAGAAAAGATTTGAATATTCTTTGATATATTAGATTCAAATCTTTCCTTTCTAATATTTCTGTAACTAAATCGATAGCCTCATTAAATTTATTATCCAAAGTTAAAATCACACTTTCAATGTATTGTAATTTATTGGTATCAGCTTCATCTTTAAATTTAATTGACATCATTAGATCTTCGTAATTTTTTCCCTCATCTTCAGTTGGAAATTGATATAATTTATCAAATAAATTTTCCAAAACCTCCATATTATTTTGGAACCTTCTAAATTTATATTATTATGCTTATTTGTTTACTTTTATTTAATAAAATCCATTGGTAAAATTATCTTAATCTCATAATAATTGAATGAATTAAGAAATTTAAATGAACAAGTATCGAGCTTAGAATACATCAAATGATAATCAATTAAAATTAAAAATAATAATAATAATAATAATAATATTTCAATAAATGGGATAAAGTAGAATAGAAGGAAAATTAATTAGAATAGATAAGTATATTATTTGAATTAAATTATTTGAATTAAATTATTCCTAAAATATAGTATGAATGTTAGTATTAGTTACGGGGCCACTTGTTATTTCCATAGTTGAGTAGTCTGATGATTTTTTTTGTATATACAATATTTATCATGCCATGATGAAAATCAATTTTACATATTGTAAATACATTCGTCATCATGTTAATACAATTTTAAGGTCCTCGTCTACTACCTCGTCTATTACTAGAACCTCGGCTAGAACTTCTTCCAGATCCTTTACCTCTTCCCTTTGCTTTACCTCTTCCTCTAGCTCGACCAATTACTCTTGTTACACCACCAACAACGATGACACCTACAAGTCCGGCAGCTACAGCTTTTGGATTTGATTGAACAAAATCAAGGATATTATCAAAAATAGAACCATTGTTAATTTCAAAAACATCGTCAGATGTATCTTCAGTGACATAACCCCAAATATCGACAGCAACAACCTTAATCAGATAATTTTCTCCATCAGAATATAGAGAAGTATTAAGAGAATATGATAATTCTGTTAAATCAAGAGCTAAAATACCCCAATTCGATCCACCATCATCAGAAATAAATAAACTATAATGAATTTCATGATCTTGACCATCCAATGCAGCTTCCCATTCAATGGTAACAATTCCATCTAATTTCTCACCTCCATTGGGTGTAGTCAAAGTTGGTGCTAAAAGTGAGTGAAATTGACTTGTAACAGGATGTAAATCAGCATTAAAATTAGACCCATTAATTCGATATGGTCGATCGACTATGCCATCATTATTAATATCAGGACTAATCCAATCACTATAATAATTATAATCAAATGTAATATCACTTGTATAATGAGTTACCTGTGATATGCCAGTAGTAGCATAATTATTATTGATAAAATCATTTCTTTCTACAATAGATCCTGTTTTGATTTGATTTGCAAAAATTGCTTCATATTTATTCTCTTCAAAAATATTGTATGCAATATAATGAGAATCTGGATTTTCAAGCCTTGGTGTAAATGACATCCCATGTCTTGCAGTTATTCCAAATATATGATTAAATGAAATTACATTATCAGTAATAGTTGCATTTTTAGATCCAGAACCTAGATATATCCCGGAATGACCATTATTAACAATTAAATTTTCGGTAATATTGAGATTATCAGAGAAGAAAGATATTATACCATGTCCACCATTACCAGATATTAAATTTCTATTAATTACAGTACCTTTTCCAGGCCATAACACTATTCCTTCCGCGAAGTTATTGATTATTTCATTATCCTGGATAAGTCCATTGTAATTGTATATCATTTTAATTCCATTTCCATAATAGTTTTCAATTGTATTTCCAATTATTGTTGAATTATAAAACATATATTGTCCAGCAGCATACCAAATAGCAGAAGCAGTCATGCCACCAAAATAATACCGATAAGTTCCTCCAGGTGCTTCTTCATTGAAAATATAATTATTAATGACATTAACATCAGTACAAACACCAGCATAACATGAGACATATATTGGCAGTGCAGAGTTCATAATGGTATTTGATTCAATAATAGTATGATTTGTAAAGTCAATAGATATTGAATATATAACATTTGTAAATTCATTGTTATTAATACTAATTGAATTTGATCTTAAAGAGTAAATCCCATAAACGGTATCGGTAAATGAATTATTTACAATATTTACATTATCACTATTATATAGATAAATCCCATAATATCCCAAAAATTCTTGATTCTCAATGGTAATGTTATTAGAATTAATTAAGAATATCTGACCTACTTGTGATGGATCAGAATAAGTAATACCATCAATACCAATAAGAAAGATGATAGGTTTGCCATTAATAGTATTAGATGATGCTGCAATTACAAAATCATCCATAGCAGATGTCCAAAATCGAATACCTGAATCCAACTGATTATTCCTTAGTTCAATTCCATCTGAATTGGATAGGTATAAAGATGCCTTTGTTCCAAAAGGCAGTTCATTCCCATTAATAATTAAGTTGGTTGATCTATAAATATTTAGTGGATAATCAATTTCACTAGTAAAAATATTATTACTAATAGTAACAGAATTACTAAATAATACTTGTACTGAAACTAAATCAGTTAAATCAGATATTACTACATCATTGGAATCAACAACAATCACTTGAATTGCATCCGCTGCTATTGTAGGGTTTGTGGCAGACTCTATGTAAACAATTGGTCTTCCATTCAAAGTATTTCCCATGACTGAATCTTGTCTTAATGCATTAATACCTGTAGAAATTTCAAAATACATGGGATTGTTTAATAATACATTATCAGTAATAACACCAGTTTTTGAATAACTATTAATAATACCATATCCTCCATTGTTTGATATATCATTATTAAACACAATTGCCCATTCAGAGTTGGCAATTATTATTCCACTACCTCCATTGTTACTTATTGTATTATCAAACACTACAAAGTAATAACCATAATTAATATGGATTCCATACCCTCGGTTGTTTGAAATTATATTATCAGTAATCAATGTATTGGTATTTTTATTCCAAACATATATTCCACTACCTCCGTTGATAATAGAATTACCGATTATAGTCGCATTCAATTCTCCATGAGTATGAACAGCTAAACCATTACCAGTAAATGAATTAGAACCTGTACTTGATGATGCTGTTAACTTACCAATGAATATATCCTCTGTAAAATACGTATAAATAGCATATGAATTAGAATTGAATGATGAATCCTGAATTTTAATATCATTGGAGAATAAAATTCGAATACCATAGCCATTATTATTAAACACAGAAGTTTGGATATTCATACGATTTGAATAATACAACTGTAATCCTGCATAAGCACTGGTAAAATTCATATTGGCTATGTAGAAATTAGTTGATGTAACAATGATAAGTTGACCATAAGGATAAGAATTAAGTACATAATTTGCCCTATTCTGAAAATATCCGATAGGCTTCCCATTTACATAGTTATACATAACACTAACCTGATTATCAGATTTGGAACTTAAGAAATCATCTAAATATATACCAGTATTAGTGAATTCATTATATTCAATTGTATTGCCAGAAGATCCATGAAGAAATATACCAACAGCAGCATAATCATGAATAATAGTATTATTCGTAATGGTATGACCATTGGAAGCCTCCAATATTATACCATAAGCATTGTTGATGAATGTATTATTATGAATTGTTGCCCCATTACTAGGACTATACAGTAATAAAACACCTGCATATTTAGAATTTACAATTGTGTTGTCTGTAATCTTTAGTGATGTAACGTTATATGAATAAATACAGTAATTAGTGTCCAAACCTCTTAAATAATTATCTTCAATGATAATAGAATAAGAAATTGACGAGATGTAAATTAAAATTTCAGAAGCATGGGTGATATTTAATCCAGTAATCACGATTGGATCACTAACGCTTCCAGTACCACTCCATCCATAATTATTCCGATGGTTGAGTAATTCTGCATCCCCAACAATATACAATGGTGCAGATGGTGAATAATCTAATTGTGCCAATTCAGTTTGTGCAAATTCTATAGAATCCTGCTGATTTGTCACACCAATTTGATTAGTTAAAGTTTCATTAAAATCATTATACAATGGTTGAATCATCATTCCACCGCTGAGAGCAATATTATTACCCATTAGAAAAATGATTAAAGTTGCATAAATCAAAGCTAACTTTCGAAAATTCATGTTTTTCTCAATCATCAATATATAATCCTTATATTAATTTTATTCAATTTGCTACATTTATTGTAGGAAATATAATTGTATGATATCAATATCCCGTTCATTTTTACAGAAACTGTATTAATTTGGATGTTTGAAGACCCATTATTTGTTTTATTACACATACCATTGATGAAGGAAAACTAATTCTATTGAAATTTCAAAACACATATATTGTGAATAAAACCAACAATGGATCTGATATTTATCAACAAGACCAAATGAATAAATTAATCCTATTTCTAGATTTTTCAGTTGTAACATATTTCAAATTCATGAAGAGACAGACCCAGATAAATAGATTCAATCATGTTGATGGAGATTTCATAATTGTGACCTCTCTTAATACATTTTGGATCTATTGCAATCGCAACAGTACATTATTCAATTCATGAGAACTGTATCAATATTATCTAATTTTTTGATTAAATCAACTTCATTTGGCTTCTTGACCTTTGGATATCTAAAGGAAATATGAACTCTACCCATGCCCATAGATCGCTTGCCACCAATACCCCAATGATTTGCTAGACTTAATATAGAACGTAATAATTCTAAACCCTCATTATTTTCAATAAAATAATTAATATAACCAGTTACACCGTTTAAATGGATATTATTACCAAGTCTTATCCGTCTATTTTCTATCTTAAAATCAGTAATGGATAATTGATCTTCTAATCTTTGAATTAATTCAATTTCTTCCTCTTCATTAATTGGTGCTACGATGTATTTATAACTAGTTATCATATTTGCCCACATTCGTTTTTGTACAGGAAATGCATCTAAGTTATTATTCCGTTTGGAATTCGCGAATAAGGTAGGTGTAATGAATTTTACTAAGACATTTGTACGAATTGGTAATAACTCCTTGCTGGATATATCATGAACAGTGAAGTCTATATGAGATATATTATACATTTTATCAATTAAATAAATTTGAGTTCCTTCACCACCCACCATAATTTTTACAAGAATATCGATTATTCTTGGATCGATTGTATAAACATCAAAATACATTAAATTACTTTCCTCGTTCCTTCTTCGGTAAATATTAGATGTGACATAGGTTCTCATAGGATTACCCTCGTGTAAATCAATAGATAGAGAAGGATCTAGAATTCGCAAGTACTGAAGAAATGCTCCTTGAACGATTCTACCGGAATATCGTGGTATTTTAGAATTTTCTTGTATATTAATATTGAATTTAAATTGTGATATGGTTGTCATAAAATCACTATACTAAATCCAATATAATTACTTCTATACTTAAACATAATTATTTACTCATAATTGTACTAAATTTATGATTTGAGGTCTGATAGAATGAAATTAACATGAAATAATTTTATCTAGACAAACATTTAATGTAATTTTTTCTTGGCTTTTTAGTATCACTTATTGTAGATAATAGATGAAGAGGCATTTACACCGTGAGATGCTGGTGCTTTTCTGGTCAGCACCATTTCCTCTTCAATCAATTACAAGGATAAGATTTAATAAAATTATGGATATTGATGGTTAATTATTGATATATACAATCGATGTACACAACAATTGAAATGGATTTATTAAAGGAAGATATATTGCATTTACAAGTATCAGCTTACTAATATATTATTTTTTAACTAATTAGATGGAAATCACATAATTCCAGTATTTTACATCGATATGAGTAATAACAAAATTTGTACATTAATATCAAAATTTGTACATTATTAACTACCATTTCATACAATGCATATTACCTATGTGAATCTTATCCATCAGCAGGAGGTAATCGCTTGATAATTATGATTCTTATAAATTGAGAATTATTTTATTATCGAGTATTTCAAAATTCTCTATCACCCATTTGGAAAAAATTACATTAAAAGAATGCCTAATCAAAGCAAAATACACGTTATATTGTATCTATAACTCATATAAACGAATATTTCAAAATATATACGTACAGAATAACTCTTTTATATATTTAACAAACAAATACATACGAGGATAAATAATGTTACTAAAAACAATACAACTTATTGGAAAGCATATAGTTGGAGACTTGAGCCCAATTATGATATTAGTTGACACAAGACCAGAATACAAATCAAAATACATCCTTACAGTAACATTAGATCCATTTCAAAAAAGTTTGGATCAAACAGAGATACAACTTGAAGAATATGATCCAAATAAAAAATATCAATATATGAGGGGAACAGTAGGTGCTGGATCAAATAGTCACTCCCCAACAAGCAATTTTAATTTAAATAAACTAAAGGAGTTCGATTTAAAGAAAATCAAAGAGGATATTGCAAGCTATAAGTTCAATGATTGGGTTAATTTCATTACAACAGATACTGGAGAAAAATTATTTAATTCCGTCCTAAAAAAAGCGATTAAAATTGAACAAGATCTAATAAAATCATTAAATAAAGAACCATTGCAGAATCGCGCAGATGATTGCTTAGAAAAATCATTGTATCTGTGGTTACAACAATTTGAAGTTGAGATAACAGTAAAGATTCTATTATTTTTAATTGAACAATCGATTGTTAGCATTGATAAAAATAATTCAAAATTTTCAGTCATCAGAGACGCTCCGGGAATGTTGGTGTTTAAGATCAAAAAATCATCTAACGTTTATTATCCTGGTGAATTAGATGATTTCAAAAAGTTATTCTTGGATTTCAATGATGATCAAATAAATAAACTCACATATCCTTCAACTTGTTATACATGTAATAATGAAACTAAATATTTACTGCAACCGAATATTGGGATTTTTAACCTAGATATGCGTGGTTTTTCTCAGGGGTTTGCAAACAATAGAACTGATTCAACTCAATTTAGTCTTTGTACTGAATGTAATTATGATATATCCAAGGGAATTGACTACATAGATAAATATCTCAATTTCTATGCCTATAGAACCAAAAAAGGAGTATATACCAAGGATGGTGCATATATTAATCATTATTTGATTCCAGTAGTTCAAGATAAAGAGTTACTCGATAAAACTATTAAGAATATAAGAAAAGCAAAGGAAACTATAGGTGATAAGACGAAAAAATCAATAAAAAGTGAGATTGAACTACTCCAATCCAAAATAAAGAGATCTGACAAGGCAAAATCATCTGCATTGAAAAAGCAATTGAAATTTTTACAAGATAAAGATAAGAAATCTAAAGAGGAACTGGGATCAAATGCTGATTTAATGGAGTTAATAAAGGAAATATCAAGAAATTCTATTACATTTATTGATCTATATTACTATGTTACTGATAACAAGCAAACACCACCTACAAAAGAGATAATTGGATCTTACCAAGTTAGTGATATAGCTCTCAATAACATAGCAAATACAATTACAGAAGTAGAAAAAGAAGGAAATGTGTTTCAATTTTACAAGATCAATAACATAGTAAAATATAAATTATTTCTGTCAATATTAGATAGTCTGTACCAGCAGAGTAGCATCAAGAAAGAATCTTTCTTTAAACAAAGTAATGATATTATCTATGAATCGTATCAGAATTATTTACTAGGTCAGAATAAGGATTTAGTACCACATTTCTTACTATTGAATAATTTTAAATTAACTCATAAATTTCTTGAGTTAAATAATATCTTAGTGTGAGGAATAAAAATGGAAGACAAAGACAACACAATACAGGAAAATACAAGAGAAGAAATCTTGCTTAAGGAATTTGAACATAATTTCTTTAAAACACCAGATTTACGGGCTGCTGCAGGAATAGGTTTATACTTTCGTATATCATCATTTCAACAGGAAAAAGTCTTAAAAACAAGAACTTTGATAAAAGACACCCGAGTTTGGTTTAAAGAATTTAATAGACTAAATTTGCTTCAGATTTTTGCTGAATGTAATAGATTACAATTCATCATGTCTGAAAAAGATAGGAAAAGCTATATTCCAATGAAGAATCTAAGGAAGTTGATTGAAGATGAGGTAAAACTAGATGTTTGGTCAGCCAGTCCTGAAGAAAGGTCATTGGCTTTTATGATTGGATATGATTCTTTTGTATCTAAAAAATCAAATACACCCGATGATGAGGTTATAGAAAATGACGAATGAATTAAAAAATAGAAGAGAAATCGTATTTTTATACGATGTGAAGGATGCAAATCCTAATGGAGATCCAGATGACAGCAACAGACCAAGAACTGATAAAGATAATTATAATATTGTTACAGATGTCAGGTTGAAAAGAACAATAAGAGATTATTGGTTGAGTCGTTATGGTGAACAACAAGGTAAGGGAATTCTTGTTAAAAAATTTGAAAATGAGGGCGGAAATTTATCCTCAATGGCAGATTTAATAACAAGAGCCCTTAATCTACCTGAAAGTATTAATAAAGAACAATCAGGAGAAATTAAGAGTAGAATTAGGAGTGAAGTACCAGCTAATTTTATTGATGTTCGATTTTTTGGAGCAGCAATCACATTGAAAGGTGCAAATGTCTCGATTACAGGTCCTACTCAATTTGGTATTGGTAGGTCATTAAATAAACCAAGAATTACGACTCATACAATTACAACTACATTTTCTTCTGGAGAAGATAAGCAAGCAGGTACTTTTGGTGAAACTCATGTAGTCGAATATTCAATAATAGCATTCCCTGGAATTGTATCAGAGACTTCTGCAAAAGATACACATTTATCTGACGATGATTTAAATTCTCTATGGGAAGGTCTTTGGTATGGAACAAAAGAACTGAATACAAGATCTAAATTTAATCACAATCCACGATTGTTATTATCTGTTGTTTCCAAACCAAATGAATTTCAAATAGGTGGATTAAGTAGATTATTGAGTATTGATGATGAGAATATTGATGAGATTAAAAGTGAAAAAGACGTTATTATTGATGTAACTCAATTTATGGATCGATTAGATCGATTTAAAGATAAGATAGAAAAAATTGAGTTAATAGAGGATGATTTGATCAATTTCTCAGTTAATGATACCAATATCAGTAACTTAGCAGAATACTTAACCCAACAAGGGTATTTAGTAGATAAAATTTTAGATTAGGTGTATCTATGGAAGTACTAGTCTTTGATTTAT
>Ga0224506_10001186_pt1 | contig 18967 bp, 16 predicted proteins | sample SF_Jan12_sed_USG_2_FD_169108 | JGI IMG/M metagenome (GOLD analysis project Ga0224506, IMG submission 169108) | Sediment microbial communities from San Francisco Bay, California, United States - SF_Jan12_sed_USGS_8_1 | ecosystem: Environmental > Aquatic > Marine > Sediment | place: USA... | reverse complement strand
AAGAAGATTAATTCTTTTAAAATAAATAGTTAAAGCCTATCAAAATTTGATAGGCTTTTTTTATTTCTCTAAACATATTAACCCGGCTACTCAATTAAGATTTAGGTAAACACCTCTATTTTTTTTATTTCATTATTCGTTAATTTATCTTCAATATATTCTGGTAGTATCTTATCAATTTTTACAAAACAATTATTGATAAATCCTGGTATTATTTCTTTCTTTCCACTAAGCATTCCATCAATGGCTGTTTTGGCCACGCTTTCGGGGTCTAATACAGATTGTTTATTTATCCAGCCAAGTTTTTTATTTTGACAGCATAATTTAGTTGTTGTGTTTAAACTACCCGGACTCACCACACTCACAGAAATATGATCTCCTTTCAGTTCTTTTCGCAGGCTTTTGGAAAACGAACTTAAATAGGCTTTTGTAGCGCAATACACTTGTTTTTTAGGAAGTGGGAAAAAGCTTGCCAAACTGCTCACATTTAGAATTCCAGAAGGTGAATTCTTTTTAAGATTTTTCAAGAGAAGTCTTGTCAACATAGTTGGGGCAGTAACATTAACCATGATCTGATCATGAATAAATCCATCGTCTAGTTCTTCAAATAAACCCCTACTGAGAACTCCTGCATTATTGATTAAATATTTTAATGGGATATTAGACTTGTCGATATATTTAGAAATTTTATAATAATTATCGGATTTACTCAGATCCAGTTCCAAAAATTGGACATCAACAGCATAGTTTTGCTCGATAAAACTTGAGAGATCCTTTAAACCAGAATCGGGCAACGCTACTAAAAAAAGATTCATTCCTCTTTTTGCCAGCTCAAAGGCCATTGCTTTGCCTAATCCTTGACTAGCCCCTGTTAAAAGTGTATATTGTTTTTCCATAATTCTTATGTTAAAAACTTAATCGTTTTTTCTATGCCCTTGTCTAAAGGGGTTATTTTATAATCTAATAAAGAAATTGCTTTTGCCGATGAAGCGCTTCTATGTGTAAATAATGAATCTAAAACTTTAGGAGTAATTGAACCGTTCATTCCTAATACTGAGTTAAGATTTGCTTTTAAAGCAAAAGCATTTTTAATAAAGTTGTAGTTAATTTTAAAAATCGAAATGTCGCTGTTAGAAAGGTTTATGATCTTTTTAAATAAACCGTCATAATCTATATTTTCTCCACCAATGATATATTTTTCTCCAGAACCACCATGTTTTAAAGCAAGTATTTGAGCATTGACAACATCATCAATATAAACATAATTCGCTTCAACCTTGAGGTTAGAAGGCACTAAGAGCACCCTATCAAACATAATTTTAGAGATAATTTTATTCACTCCATTTGAATGTGTATTAAGCCCTGGCCCATAAACTCTTGTAACATTTAAAATGGTGCTTGGAAGTCCTTTTTTTACAAATTCTAAAACTACATCTTCAGACATTTTCTTCGTCAATTCGTAATCATTAGCATATGATGTCATCCTAGGCTGACGTTCAGTAATGGGTACTTGATATAATGATGGGCCAAATACAGATAAGGTACTTGTATGAATTACTTTATTGATATCGTTCTCTAAGGAAGCTTTTAAGATATTATAGGTTCCTGTAACATTATTATTATAAAAATCATCAAGCTTGTTGCTTTTTAGATCGGTAAAGGCGGCCGTATGAAAAACATAATCGCAGTTCTTTATGGCTTTGTCAACAGATTCAAAATTACATATATCCCCTTTAACAGGAATCACATTGTTGTGCTTAGGTACATTATTTGATTTCGGATCCCTCACAAGAGCAGTTACTTCATAATTCTGATTTGCCAATTCAATCGCCAATTGATGACCTATATATCCGGTAGCTCCGGTTAAAAATACTTTCATCGTAATTTTATTTTATGAGATAATTGTTTAAGAATTGAGAGTTCGTACACTACAGATAAGGTCATATGAATAATAAATGCCATCCAAATACTTTGGGTATAATAACTAAAGAGGCATAAAATAATTCCAAAAGGAATAGCGCCTATAATTTCTTTTTTTGTATCAAAAACATGAATCAAAACATATAGTATTGTCGTAATCGTAATAGCTATGAACAGTCCATTCAATTCCAACAATGAAAAGAACAATATACCCCTGAAAAAGAATTCATAAGAAAACAAAAAAATGATACGAATAATAAAATAAAAGGATTTATTATTAAAAGAGTGCCGGATTGTTTCTGCTTGAAAAATATCTTTGTCCTTAGCTGAATTGAAGGCAAGTATCGCAGATGTAAAAACAGTGGTTAAAAATAATAATAAAAGGATTAAACCCGGAAACTCTTGAATGGCCAAAAGCGAACGATAAGGTGGAACTAATAGATAAAAAATAATTCCAAATAAAATAATTCCAACTATATGTTTAACGTTTATGAGCCTTAATCCGTTCTTGGTCGATATGGCCGTTGCTACATTTTGAACCTTTAAAATTTTAGATACATAACTTATAATGAAATAAATAACAAAACTAAATGATATTAAAATAAATATGTTGATGTTAGTACCCATTTAATTTGATATCAAATATTGATGATTAGTTTTTTGTTATACAATGATTTAAATCAGTTGTGCCAGTTTTAGATTTACAACTGTTAGTATAACGCTATTTTAAACTAAGAATTCATAGTTTCAATATAATGAATATACTTCATTTTTTTCAAGTTATTCAACCTCAATAATAATAATTCTCAAACATTATGTAACATTTTGCAACCATATGCCGTATATATAAGTACTTAACAAAAAATAGGTATTAATTTAAATAGCGTAAATGAGACAACTTAAAATAACAAAACAGGTTACTAACCGCGAAACAGCATCATTAGACAAATATTTACAAGAAATTGGTAAAGTAGATCTAATTACTGCTGATATGGAAGTAGAATTAGCACAACGTATCAAAGCTGGAGATCAAGTAGCTTTAGAACGTTTAACAAAAGCTAATTTACGTTTCGTAGTTTCTGTGGCCAAGCAGTATCAAAATCAAGGATTAACATTACCAGATCTTATTAATGAAGGTAATCTTGGTTTAATTAAAGCTGCCAAACGTTTTGATGAAACAAGAGGTTTTAAATTTATATCTTATGCTGTTTGGTGGATTCGTCAATCTATCTTACAAGCATTGGCAGAACAATCTAGAATTGTGAGATTGCCATTAAATAAAATCGGATCGATTAATAAGATAAATAAAACCTATGCTCGTTTAGAGCAAGAAAATGAAAGGCCTCCTTCTGCTGAAGAGATCGCCAAAGAATTAGACATGACGATTAATGATGTAAAAGAATCTTTAAAGAATTCTGGCCGTCACGTCTCTATGGATGCTCCATTAATTGAAGGTGAAGATTCTAATCTTTATGATGTATTGCGCTCTGGAGAATCTCCAAATCCAGATAGAAGCTTATTGCACGAATCTTTAAAAGTAGAGATCGAACGTGCATTGGAAACGCTTACTCCAAGAGAGGCAGATGTGGTTTCATTGTACTTTGGTTTAGGTGATGCACACCCAATGACCTTGGAAGAAATTGGTGAAACTTTCGATCTTACTCGTGAAAGAGTACGTCAGATCAAAGAAAAAGCCATTAGAAGATTAAAACATACTTCAAGAAGTAAAATTTTAAGAACCTATTTAGGATAATCTTTAAAATTTGATGAATGAATTGAAAACTCTCAACAATGTTGAGAGTTTTCTGTTTTATAATATTATTTTTGTAAAAAAATATACATGAGTCACTTGATAGCTCCTTCCATGTTGGCAGCAGATTTTGCCAATTTACAACGCGATATTGAAATGGTAAATAAAAGTGAGGCCGACTGGTTTCATATTGATGTGATGGATGGGGTATTCGTACCTAATATCTCTTTTGGTATCCCTGTCATGAAAGCCATTAAGAAACATGCTAAAAAAGTGATGGATGTACATCTCATGATCGTAGATCCCGATCGTTATATTTTAGACTTTAAAAAAGCAGGGGCCGATATTTTGACGGTTCATTATGAAGCATGTACACATTTACACAGGACGCTTCAAGCGATCAAAGCAGAAGGAATGCAGGCCGGTGTATCATTGAATCCCCACACGCCTATTTCTGTTTTAGAAGATATCATTGTTAATGTAGACCTGGTGCTCATCATGAGCGTGAATCCTGGGTTTGGCGGACAAAGTTTTATTGAGAATACTTATAAAAAAGTGATCCAACTAAAAGATCTTATTGAAAAATCGGGTTCAAAAGCCGTTATCGAAATTGACGGTGGTGTAAACGATAAAAATTGTTCTAAGCTTGTCTCTGCCGGAGCTGATGTACTGGTGGCCGGTAGTTTTGTATTCAAAAGTAAAGATCCTATGGCAACAATTGCGAAGTTGAAAAATGCCTAATTCAATACAGCGCTAATCATCTAATTTTATATCCTTCACATTTAATTGTAAGGTTGTATTCCCATTCCAATGATTCTCATCAATGGTAAATACAATACTGAAAAGATCACCACCTTTAATTTTTTCATGCCATTCTCCCAAACCAAATCCAATTCCATCAAACTTTGTGTTGCCATCCTTGGTTATAATATTTAATTTTAGATGGCTTTCATCGCTACCAACTTTACGGCTATAGCCCGTATCTTTTAAAGAAGTTGCTTTAAAAACAGGTTTCATATTCTTTGGCCCGAAAGGCCCGAATAATTTTAACACTCTGTAGAATTTTGGCGTAATCTCAGAAAGTTCGATCTCTTGGTCAATTTTTATTTCGGGATATAATAATTCATCAGGTATAGTTTCTTTAACTACCTCTTCAAATTTTTGTTTAAAGTTCTCGTAATTCTCTTCTAATAAAGTAAGACCCGCAGCATATTTATGACCTCCGAATTGTTCTATGAACATTGAACAAGCGTCAAGCGCATTATAGACATCAAATCCCGAAACAGAACGGGCGGAAGCTGCCAGTTTATTATTATTCTTAGTAAAAACCAAGGTTGGCCTATAATAGGTTTCTATCAAACGGGAAGCAACAATTCCTATCACGCCTTTATGCCAATCCGCCTGGTAAACCACCGTAGTGGCATTACCTTCTTCTTTTTGTTCTTCAATTTGGATTAAAGCCTCGTTTGTAATTAAGGCATCTAAATTTCTTCGGTCGGTATTAAAGAGCTCGATCTCAGCCGCCATTTGCTGGGCAGTTTCAAAATTCTCTTCTGTCATTAATTCAACAGCATAACTACCATGTTTCATTCTACCCGCCGCATTAATTCGGGGCGCAATGATAAAAACTACATCGGTAATATTAAAGATGTCTTTTTTTATCTGATGGATGATTGCCTTTATACCAGCTCTCGGATTTGTATTGATCTGTTCTAATCCATAATATGCCAATATTCTATTTTCTCCTGTCATCGGAACAATATCAGCAGCTATGGCGGTCGCCACCAAATCTAAATAAAGTAAAATATCTTCAATGGTTTGGTTGCGTTTTGAGGCCAGAGCCTGAACTAATTTAAACCCCACTCCACAACCACAAAGTTCATCGTAAGGATATTGGCAATCATCGCGTTTTGGGTCTAAAACGGCAACTGCATTTGGAAGTTCATTACCCGGCCTGTGATGATCACAAATAATAAAATCTATACCTTTTTCATTGGCGTAGTCGACCTTATTGATAGCCTTGATCCCACAATCGAGGGCTATAATCAATGAAAAGTTATTGTCTTCAGCAAAATCAATTCCCTGAAAAGAAATACCATAGCCTTCGTCATATCGATCAGGTATATAAGTCGCAACATTACCATAATACGATTTTAAATAAGATGAAACTAATGAAACGGCCGTTGTACCGTCTACATCATAATCGCCATACACCAATATATTCTCATTGTTCGCAATAGCATTGTTTATTCGCGCAACCGCCTTATGCATGTCTTGCATAAGAAACGGATCATGCAAATCGTCTAAACTAGGTCTGAAAAAGATTTTTGCTTCCGGATAAGTTTTAATGCCACGTTGCAATAATAAGGACGCAATATTCTCGTCTACTGAAAGTTCAATAGACAATTTTAAAACTTTGTCAGGAGAAGGTTTTGGCTTAAGCGTCCAGCGCATTTTAAACGGTATGGTATTTTATTTCGGTGGCAACTTCGGCGAATTGCTTGAACATATGCATTACTCCACAATATCTTTCTTCAGATAAATTTACGGCTTTTTCAATTTTATCTTTTTTAAAATCACTATCATAAAAATTATAGATCAATTTTACTTTGTTATAAAATTTCGGATGCTCATCGGTAAGTTCTGCTTCTATTTCTATATTAAAATCTTTAACTTCGGCTCGCATCTTTTTTAAAAGGGATACAACGTCCAATCCTGAGCAACCGGCCAATGAAGATAACATTAATGCTTTTGGCCTAAATCCTTTCCCTTCACCTCCGACTTCTTTGTTCGCATCGATCAAAAAATTTCCGCCTTCATTGGTAGATTCAAAAAGCATTTTTCCTTTCCATGTAGTTTTTACTATATTTATCATAATAGACTTATTTATTTGTTTAATTTGAAACCGCAAAATTAATTAATTTTACAGTAATATGCCCTTAGTAAAGCCTCTTTCTCCAGACCATAATTTAGAAACAAAAAAATTAGCAGAATTCTTTAATGAAACCCTCGGCTTTTGCCCGAATTCGGTGCTAACCATGCAGCATCGTCCAGCCATAAGTAAGGCCTTTATTAATTTGAATAAGGCAGTTATGGCGAATGAAGGACGCGTCACCTCATCCTTAAAACGAATGATAGCATGGGTAAGCAGCAATGCCACCGGATGTCGGTATTGCCAGGCGCATGCTATCAGGGCCGCAGAACGTTATGGAGCAGAACAGGAACAGCTTGATAATATTTGGGAGTACCGAACGCACCAGGCCTTTAATGAAGCCGAACGAGCTGCCCTGGATTTTTCTTTAGCAGCTTCAACAGTACCCAATGCCGTTGATGAAACGATTAAAAATCGTTTATATGAACATTGGAATGAAGGTGAAATAGTGGAAATGTTAGGTGTGATTGCTTTGTTCGGATACCTCAATCGTTGGAATGATTCTATGGGGACTTCCATAGAAGAAGGCGCTATTGAAAGCGGTGAACAATACTTGAGTAAACATGGTTGGAATAAAGGAAAACATGGGTGATATTACATCACTATATTCTCAATTAAATAAATGGTCAACATTCCCCAGAAGGTGCCGGTTGCCATGCTTAATATAGCTAAAATGATGGCATGTGGCATCCATTTTTTTTCATAGGCAGCGGTTACTGCAGGTGCTGTAGCAATACCTCCCACATTCGCCATACTGGCAATAGGCACCCAAGCGGTATTTATATTCAAAATCTTAGCCATGAACAGCATAATGATAAAATGACTTAACAACCAGATAATTAAAAACCCTAAAAAGCTAAACTCGAATTGCACCAAATTAAATTTGAGTTTTAATCCCAACACCGCCATTACAATAATAATCAGTATCCCTCCTAATTTCAATACAAAAGTAAAATTCCACTGCCTGATCAAATTGCTAAAGATCAAACCTAGTAAGGAAAGTATGATGATCTTAGCTACAAAACTTTCTACTATCATATTTGTTAACAAAACACTTACAACCAAAATAGTTAAACTTGTAAGAGGTCTTATTTTTTTTGTTTGTGAACTTTCAATTTCGTCGGGCATTGTTAAGTTGGTGATCTTTAATTTTTGGTTTAAAAAATCACTCTTTTTAATGCCTTGAAACATCAATATTGTCCAGATATTAACCAGTATATTATCAAGTACCAATACTGTTAGAAAAATATTTTCGGGACATTCTACCAGCTCCTTCAACACCAATTGACTGGTACTTCCACCGATCCAGCTACCAACAATAGGGGGAATCCCCTTCCAGTATCCCTGCTCTACAAAAATTGAGGATATCAATTCATGGTCTCCCAATAGTAGCATTAAAATTATCGGAAAAACAGCAATCCAAAAAGAACCGGTAACGAATAATAAAATAGGTTTCCATCCTATAGATTTTAATTGACCTATTGAAAGACTACTCATTACAGCAACAATGGCTAAAGGAATAAAAAAGGATTTACTGTAATCATGGATATCGGCTTGTGAAAAGTCCATTCCTAAAAAAGCTGATATTCCAGCTGGAATGAGGTAAGCTAATAAGATGGCAGGAACCCAGTCAAATAACGATCTTATGTGTTTGTTTTCCCATTTATCTAAATAATAGACACTAACGACGGTAAAAATGGAAATTATCCAGGGCATCATTACTGTTTATCTTTTTGTAAAATTCCGAGATGTAAAATTCTACCTCCGGCCATATTTACAGGATTCGTGCTTTTTCCAATAACAATACCATCTTCAGGGGCGAAATATTTTTCAATAATACTTCCAAAGGGATTCTTCAAAACACCTATGATTTGACCTTTCGTTATTTTATCATTGATAGCAACCTCTACTTCTAATAAACCCCCTTGATTTGTATAGATCCAATAAGAGCTAGTGCATATGTTTTCGATAATTGGTACTACTACCTGTCCATCCACCATATCAAGCCATTTCATTAAGTTAAGGATTCCATCTGTGCCTCTATTTATCATTTCCGGTTGATACACCTGCGGATTTCCATATTCAACAGTAATGGAGTAAATACCTTTCTGTAAAGCGCTTGCCCTCATTGTCAGGTTAGCCAAATTACCAAAACTTGGTACTCCCTTATTAGATAAAATGATATCGGGGTTTTGCAGTTTTGCCATGATTGCCAAAGTGTCATTACTCATATCTGCACGGGCATACATGCTATTTATCCTGCCAAAACTTGCAGTATGCATATCTACATGAAAATCAAGTAATTTTATGATTTTCTCATTAATTTGATGAGCTATCTGCTGTGATCGATTCCCATTTTCTTTACCCGGGAATAATCTATTGAGATCCTCATCATCAATAAATCTTCTTTTATCATTAAAAATACTTACCGGGTTTAATCCGGGAACAGCTATGATAATTCCCTTTAGTGCATCGACATTAAGAACTTTAAATACATTTTGAATAATAGGTATTCCATTTAATTCATTTCCATGAAGAGCTGCCGTCAATCCAAAAACAGGGCCGTCATATTTCCCTTTTGCAATCATCACAGGAACTGTGATTGGCTTGTTAAAACCATCACTACTTACCTGTAACCAATACTTTTGGATAGACCCTTTAGGTATTTCTTGAATTTTAATATTTCGAACAGTTGGAATCGTATCTGATATATTTCCATATATCGACAACGAAACAAACAAAACTGTTAGGAATAAATACTTTTTTATGACAGCCACAATATATAGTTTAGTTTTAAACCAGAAAATTACATTTTTTATACAACAACTGAATTTTTATTTTCCGGCAACAACAATCACAAATTCTCCTTTCGGGGTCTTTTTTGTAAAATGGGTTAATAGATCCTTTACAGTACCTCTAATGGTTTCTTCATACAGCTTTGTCAATTCGCGAGATACCGACACTTTTCTATCTTCACCAAAATACTCTGCAAATTGCGTTAAGGTTTTGATCAGTTTATGGGGCGACTCATAAAAGATCATAGTGCGCGATTCTTCGGCCAATAATTGAAGCCGGGTTTGTCTTCCTTTTTTTATGGGGAGAAATCCCTCAAAAATAAATTTATCATTAGGGAAACCACTATTCACGAGTGCCGGGACAAATGCTGTTGCTCCGGGTAGACAATCCACCTCGATTTCATTTTCAACACAGGCCCGGGTTAATAAAAAACCGGGGTCTGAAATCGCAGGCGTTCCAGCATCAGAAATAAGGGCTATATTTTCTCCACTTTTTAATCGTTCAACGATCCTATTAACCATTTTATGTTCATTATGCAAATGATGGCTTTGCATAGGTGTAGTAATTTCAAAATGTTTCAGCAGCCTACCAGAGGTGCGTGTATCTTCTGCCAGAATCAAATCGACTTCCTGAAGTACTTTAATGGCACGAAAGGTCATATCTTCTAAATTACCGATTGGCGTTGGAACAATATATAATTTTGACATATTATTTTAATGACTATTCAAAAAGTGTAAAGTTAGAATTTATTTAATCAGAATTTGGAAAATTCATTTTAGTAACTAAATTTCTGAATTCCGGATAGTTTTTTAGATCGTCGAAAATAGGGTCAATATTGATATACGGCATATTTGAATCATGATCATTATAAGCCGCATAAAGATAGTCAATGGCCATATTGTTATTTCCCGACCTTGTAAAGAGCGTGCCTATTCTCCATGGGGTGACATATTGAGTAGAAGACCGTTTAATAAGCAACTCGGCCAAACTATTAAGCGCATTTGAGTAACCACCATTAGTATATCCTATTTTAAGTGCGAATACTGCCTCATCATCATTTACAACCTCATAGGATTTGACAAAAATTTGATAGGCTTTATAATATTCACGATTATTATGATATGCCGAGCGTAATGTTGCAAGGGCTACCGGATCATTTGGTGAAGTCTTTAAGGTATTATTCAATAGATCTATTGCTTCAGGATATTTTCTACTGTAATTTAAACACATACCATATAAGGCTTTAAAAAGAGGATTTACAGGATCTAGTTGCAGCGATTTTTCAATTTGCAATAATGCCTTTTCGGGTTCTCCAATAATGTATAAAAAGTGCGAATAATAAGCGCGCGTGGCAGCGTGATTTGGATTAAGGGCAATCGCTTTATTATAAGCTTCTTCGGCACGTTTCCAATCCCATTTACCCCAGGTACTCCAAACAGCAATGGTATAATGAACTTCCATTAATGTATCGTCTAATTCCAGTGCTTTTAACATCAAGGAATCAAGTTTTGGAATAGCTTCAATTCCCCGTACAATTCCATTTTGCATTTTTGCCGCTCCCACTGAAGCTATCCCCGCGTAAGCGGCTCCATATTCCGGATCAATTTGCATAGCAAGCTGAAAATATTTTAATGACTGTTCTAGATCACTTTCGGTTAGTTTCATCCAATGAAAGACCCCTTTGAGATAGGCTTGATATGCCTCAGGATTAACTTTTCTGGCTGTTGATAATAATAATTTCTCCTGTTCTGTTAATATCAAACCCAACTCCTTGGCAATCTGTTGAGAAACCTCATTGTACAACGCATATATATCACTCATAGGCTTTTCAAAAAGGTGTCCCCAAATAGTTCGTTCTTTGGGATATGCTTGTATTAATTTAAAATTTAATTGAACGGTATCTCCAAACTTCATGATATCGGTTTCCATAATAACATCCACATCTAGTTCTTTCGCAATTTCTGTTATAGCCTTTTCAGAATTTTTATATTGCATTGTGGATCTTGGCGGAATTGTTCTTAGCGAACTAATTTTAGAAATTTGTGTTATCAAATTGGAATGAAGTCCGTCTGCTAAATAATCTCTACTATCATCATTGGTAAAATCTCTTAAAGGTAATATCGCCAAAGCTTTCGTGGCTTTTGTATCTGTAGACTTGTATATATTCAATGCCCACCAAGTACCTATAGTCACAAAACTTATGATAATAATTGCACTTAAAAATAAACTCCATATAATTGATTTCTTACGCTTTTCATTCTGATTATTTTCATTCTCTTTTGGTTTTGTTTTTATGATGCCATGAGGAGTCATATCATAAACCCAAGCCAGAATTACCGCTATAGGGAAGCCAATTATTAGGGAAATTATGATTACTTTCATAACCCATGAAGGAGCTTCAAAACTATTAGTCACCAAACCCGCAATTTGTGCTAGCACCCATGCGGTAATTCCGTATGATATCGCCACCCCATAAACTTCACGTCTTTTTAACTCGGAAAAGAATTTCTTGGGATTCATATGTTAAATTTAAAGAAAAATTAAGGATTAGTAGACAAATGAGATGGCAATGTTGCATGTGCTCAGGACCATAATCAAAAATAAAACGGAAATGTCTTAATGTACACAGTATTTCACTAAATTTGCACCTTAATTTCAAGAAAGAAAATGTACAGAAGTCACAACTGTGGTGAACTTACAGCATCACATATCAATAAAAAAGTTACCCTTGCCGGATGGGTTCAAAAAGTACGCGATAAAGGATTTATGACCTGGGTAGATCTGCGAGACAGATATGGAATTACGCAGCTGATCTTCGATGAAGAGCGTTCTTCAAAAACCATATTGGAACAAGCCCAAAAATTGGGACGTGAATTTGTAATTCAAGTGAAAGGGACCGTAATAGAACGCACCTCTAAAAATCCGAACATCCCCACAGGAGAAATCGAAATTCTGGTTTCAGAACTTGAGATCTTAAATAAATCTTTACTTCCTCCATTTACTATTGAAGATGAAACCGATGGTGGTGAAGAATTACGTATGAAATATCGGTATTTAGATATCCGTAGAAATCCGGTAAAAGAAAAGTTGATCTTCCGTCATAAAGTAGCACAAGAAGTTCGATACTATCTGTCAAAAGAAGGTTTTATTGAAGTAGAAACGCCATATTTGATCAAATCAACACCCGAAGGTGCCCGCGACTTCGTAGTACCATCACGGATGAACCAGGGTCAATTTTATGCCCTCCCACAATCTCCCCAAACTTTTAAACAGCTATTAATGGTTGGTGGAATGGACAAATATTTTCAATTGGTAAAATGTTTTAGGGATGAAGATCTAAGGGCTGACCGACAACCTGAATTTACACAAATTGACTGTGAAATGGCCTTTGTGGAACAGGATGATATCTTAGATGCTTTCGAAGGCTTAACCAAACACCTCTTAAAAGAAATTAATGGGGTAGAAATATCTAAATTCCCCAGAATGAACTTTGATGAAGCCATGAAAAAGTATGGTAATGACAAGCCCGATATTCGATTTGGGATGGAGTTTGGAGAATTAAATGATGCCGCTCAACATAAAGATTTTAATGTTTTTAATCAGGCAGAATTGGTTGTAGGTATTGCAGTTCCCGGCGCCAACTCATATACAAGAAAAGATATCGACAAGTTAACCGACTGGATAAAACGTCCACAGATAGGCGCTTTAGGAATGGTCTATGTTCGTTGTAATGATGACGGTACTTATAAATCATCCGTAGATAAATTCTATGATCAGGAAGACCTGTCTGAATGGGCTCGAATAACAGGAGCTAAACCAGGAGATCTTATTTGTGTGCTATCGGGTAAAACAGATAAAGTTAGAACACAATTAAGCAACTTACGTATGGAAATGGCAACACGTTTGGGTTTACGAAATCCGAAAGAATTCGCACCACTCTGGGTTACAGATTTCCCTTTACTGGAATGGGATGAAGATACGAAACGTTATCATGCCATGCACCACCCTTTTACCTCGCCAAAACCTGAAGATATGCAATTGCTAGATACAGATCCCGGAAAGGTAAGGGCAAATGCTTATGACCTGGTGTTGAACGGAAATGAAATTGGTGGTGGTTCCATTAGAATTCATGATAAAAAAACGCAAGCCTTAATGTTCGATCATTTAGGATTTACTAAAGAACAGGCAAAAGAACAATTCGGCTTTTTAATGAATGCCTTTGAATATGGTGCCCCTCCTCATGGTGGTATTGCTTTTGGATTGGACAGGTTAGTGGCCATTCTAGGCGGACAGGAAACCATTCGCGATTTCATTGCATTCCCAAAAAATAATTCCGGGCGAGATATCATGATCGATGCTCCCTCCCCAATTAATGAAGCTCAATTAGAAGAATTGAATTTAAAATTAAATCTAAAACCCAAACCTTAAATAAAGGGTTAGTATGCTAAAGGATGCCTATTAAATCAAAAGATATTTTACGTAAAATTTTGATTTGGAGATATAAATATATCCCAGAAAGAAGGTTTATTTATGTACTAAGTATCCTTGTAGGTTTTTTGGCAGGTATTGGTACTTTGATCCTCAAAAATTTTACACATTTTATTCAGGAACTTTTAGCCGGGGAGTATATTTTTAAATTTCACAATAGCCTTTATTTTATATTTCCGTTTATAGGATTATTATTAGTGTATTTCATTAAAAAATATTTTATCAAACGGGAAATACATCACGGAATTCCATCAACTTTATTTTCTATTTCAAAACGCAACGGTATTATTGAGCGTTATAAAATTTATGCCTCACTTATTACTGCCCCAATTACGGCAGGTTTTGGTGGTTCAGTAGGATTGCAGGGACCGGCGGTAAGCACGGGGGCTGCTATAGGGTCTAATGTGGCACAACTTTTCCACATGAATACCAAAACCAGAATGTTATTGATCGGATGCGCAACAGCAGGTGCCATGTCTTCAATGTTTAAAGCGCCAATTGCAGCCATTATTTTTGCAGTGGAAATTTTCAGCCTTGATATCGCTTTTGCATCGCTAATTCCTCTATTATTAGCATCAGTTTCTGCAGTCGTTACCTCCTATTTCTTTTTAGGAACAGATGTATTATTTTCTTATGACATTCAAGACAAGTTCGTTATTAAAGACATTTTATTTTATGCTGCCCTTGGTGTTGGTACCGGGTTTGCATCGGTCTATTTTTCAAAGATCTTTTTTGCAATAAACCGGTTTTTTAAACAATTTGAAAATCCAGTTAAGAGACTGGTAATTGGCAGCATGGCCATAGGGGTTATGTTGTATTTTATTCCGCCTTTATATGGTGAAGGATATGGTATTATCAACAATCTTTTGCACGGCGATCATCTAGCTGCGCTTGGCAAAACGCCTTTCGATGAATATACAGATAATATATGGGTTGTAATAGGACTACTTGCAGGGATTGCCATTTTTAAAGCCATCGCAATGACAACCACATTTGCTGCTGGCGGTGTAGGAGGTATTTTTATACCAACACTAGTTATGGGTAGTACACTTGGTAATTTATTTGCCAAGGTTATTAATAATATTGGTTTAGGTTTTAATGTTTCTGAATCTAATTTTACACTAATAGGGATGACCGGGTTGATGGCAGGAGTGCTACACGCCCCTTTAACAGCTATTTTTTTAATTGCAGAGATAACAGGAGGTTATGAACTGTTTGTTCCTTTAATGCTCGTAACGGCCATTTCTTTTTCAATAACCAGGTATTTTGTTTCTCATTCTATATATACGCTTGAATTAGCAAAAAGAGGGGAGCTTATCACACATAATAAGGACAAAAATGTGCTGATGATGATGGAGATCGATAAAGTAATTGAAACAAATTTTATTTTACTTTCTCCTGATATGAAGTTAGGAGAAATTCTAAAGAATGCCGTCGCAAAATCATCGCGAAATCATTTTCCTGTTGTGAATGAAAAAAATGAATTTCTGGGCGTGATCAGGTTAGATGATATTAGGGATATAATGTTCGACACCAAACTTTATGATAAAGTAATGGTAAAGAACCTAATGCATGCCGATGCCGACATCATTATTTATGAAAAGGATACTATGAGTACCATTATGAAAAAATTTAAAACAAGTGGTGCATGGAATCTGCCTGTCATCAAAAATGGTAAGTACTACGGATATATCTCAAAATCGAGACTGCTTACGGCATATCGACAAAAATTATTACAGGTATCTACTTCCTAAAAGTAACAGCCTTATCAGGAAAGTCAGTAAAAACACCATCTAATTTTAAATTATTAAAACCAAAATCTATCATTTCTTCAAAAGAATTAAATCCATCAAGATCATCTTCCCGGAAAGTATAAGCGTGCACAAATAAACCTAAATCATGCGCTTCTTTAACAAGATTAGAATATTGCCAATTTCCAGCGCTGTCTTTGCCATTCATAATTTGCTTATACCAAGGTCCTAAGCCATCAGCATATTTGGCATAATCTTTCAAATATTTTTCATCTTTTTTAAATTCGATCAATTGCAATAAGATCAGGTCCGATTTCAATTCTTTTCTTATTCGTTTTAACTCTTGGGCATCAAAACATTGTAAAATGCAGTAATCACTCTTAGATCTATATCCATAATCGGATAATACTTTTAGCACGATCTTAGAAATATCTTTGCCTTCTTTCAAATGAAATGTTGGTTCTTTTATTTCGGGATAGATCCCGATCTGTTGACCCGTACTTTTATTTAAACCTTGAATAAGTTCTATTTCATCTTTTAAAGAATGCAGTTTAAATTTTGATTTCCATATAGGATATCGCCTCGGGAAAACTGGCTTTTTTGTAATAGGATCAAATCTCTCAGTAACATTAAGTGTCTGAAGTTCTTCGTAAGTAAAATCAATAACATAAAATCGTCCATCTTTTCTTTTCCTTTCAGGAAATTTAGTAGTTACATCGGTGACTGTTTCTAAATGTATATCGTGAATTACGATGGGGATGTCGTCTTTTGATAATACCAGATCTTGTTCGATGAAATCAGCATGCATCGCATAAGCCATGGCCTTAGCCTCCATGGTGTGCTCAGGCAAATAACCGGAAGCTCCTCGATGAGCAATCACTATTTTTTTAGATCCTATCGGTATCATAGTTGTTCTTTTAACTGATTTACATCCATAATAGGGCATAACGCCCATCAATATTGAAAATAAAACTAGTTTTATTAATTTCATGTTTTAAAGGTATAACTTTTTGTAGTTTAGCGGCATTAATTATTTTTAAACAAATGAAACTATTGTTAAAAATTTTATTCTTCATTTTTCTGGGGAGTATGATCACCGGACTATACCTTCAATATATCGATCATCCGAAATATCAAATTGTTATGGGCCTTGGCATCTTGTTTCTATCGTCCATATTGATGCCTCTATTTATTTACTACCGTTATAGAAAGGGGAAATATAAAAAATATGTAATTGACCCTAAAAGTAAAAATCCGTTTAAGATCAACCAGAAAGATCTCTAATTCAAATTTCGCTTTTGTATAAAAAATCTGGTGAGTAGCTCACTGCACTCATCTTTTAATATTCCTCCAATGACCTCTGTCTTAGGATGAAGCTGTGTTTTATAATGTTCAAAACCTCTATGTTCATCCTTAGCTCCATATACAATCTTTCCTAGTTGGGCCCAGTAACTTGCGCCTGCGCACATTTGACAGGGTTCTAGCGTTACATATAAGGTGCATTCCTTAAGATACTTTCCTCCTAAAAAATCTGAAGCTGCTGTGAAAGCTTGCATTTCTGCATGTGCTGTGACATCATTTAGGGTTTCTGTTAGGTTATGTGCCCTTGCGATGATCTTGTTATTGATAACAACTACGGCACCAATAGGCACTTCATTCTTTTCGAATGCAGTTTCTGCTTCCTGGAGTGCTCGCTTCATAAAATAGACGTCATCAAATGGATTTAGCATAGCTATATTTTTAGTAAAAATACGATTTCGAAATTAATCAATAGTCTTTATTTCAGGTTGAAAATAATTTTCACTTTTAAAATTTATATGATTCATTTCGTTTTCAACTCGTACATTTGCACCATGTCTTATAAACTTTTAGACCATATTTCTGATCCTAAAGATCTGCGCAAATTGGAACCTGAAAAACTCCCGCGATTAGCACATGAATTACGAGAATTTATCATTGATATAGTCTCGGTAAAAGAAGGGCATTTAGGGGCGAGTTTAGGTGTAGTCGAATTAACTATTGCCTTGCATTATGTTTTTAACACACCCAATGATTTGCTGGTTTGGGATGTAGGTCATCAGGCTTATGGCCACAAGATCCTTACCGGAAGAAAAAATATTTTTGATACCAACAGGCAGTTAGGTGGTATATCTGGTTTTCCTAAAAGAGAAGAAAGTATTTATGATCCTTTCGGAGTTGGGCATTCTTCAACGTCCATATCAGCAGCTTTGGGTATGGCCATTGCATCTAACATTAAAGGAGATATAAACAGAAATCATATTGCCGTTATTGGCGATGCCAGTATTGCAAGTGGCATGGCATTTGAAGGCTTAAATCATGCCGGAGTTTCTGAAGCTAACTTATTGATCATTTTAAATGATAATGCCATGGGTATAGACCCCAGCGTAGGTGCTTTAAAAAATTACTTGACAAACATCAAGACTGATAAAAGGGTTCGTAAAAAAAATATTATTGAGGCATTGAATTTTGATTACTCGGGCCCGATCGATGGTCACGATATGAATGCGATTTTAGTAGAATTAAATCGATTAAAACATGTTAAGGGGCCTCGTTTTTTGCATATTATAACAACGAAAGGTAAAGGGTTACAAAAAGCAGAAGAGAATCAAGTTAAATATCATGCACCAGGTAAATTTGATGCTAAAACCGGTGATTTAATTCCAGAGAAGCGATTAGAACAACCTGCTAAATATCAGGATGTATTTGGTTTGACCCTGGTGGAATTGGCTAAAGAAAACGAGAAGATTATAGGAATTACCCCGGCTATGCCAACCGGAAGTTCTATGAAATTTATGCTTGATGAAATTCCCGACAGGGCCTTTGATGTTGGCATCGCAGAACAACATGCAGTAACTTTGGCTGCAGGTATGGCCACTCAAGGTTTAATCCCTTTTTGTAACATCTATTCTACATTTTTACAGCGCGCTTACGATCAGGTAATTCATGATGTTGCTCTACAGAAACTACCGGTCATTTTCTGCTTGGACCGTGCTGGATTAGTAGGTGAAGACGGCGCTACACATCATGGCGTTTTTGATATTTCATATTTACGATGCATTCCAAATATGATTGTATTTGCCCCACTTAATGAAATTGAACTGAGAAATATGATGTATACGGTTCAGCTAGGTGTAGAAAATCCCATTGCCATTCGCTACCCCAGAGGTAAAGGTGAGAAACAAAATTGGCGTATCCCCTTTTCGAAAATAGAAATTGGCAAAGGTGAAATTATAAAAGAAGGGGATGATATTGCAATTTTGAGCTTAGGCAGTATCGGGAATATCATCATTAAATTATGCAAAGAAATAG
>Ga0224506_10001185_pt1 | contig 18967 bp, 12 predicted proteins | sample SF_Jan12_sed_USG_2_FD_169108 | JGI IMG/M metagenome (GOLD analysis project Ga0224506, IMG submission 169108) | Sediment microbial communities from San Francisco Bay, California, United States - SF_Jan12_sed_USGS_8_1 | ecosystem: Environmental > Aquatic > Marine > Sediment | place: USA... | reverse complement strand
TTAGCCAGAATGGAAGGCTGAATATCTTTGACCCTTCTCGAATATCTCTCCGCGGACCCAAAACCTTCTGAAATCCCGGACTTCGAAATTACAGTTGTCTTCATGAAAGCCACAGACATATCAGCCCAAGCAGAAATACCCAGAGAATTTGCCACAGCATAGCTCATTGAACCACTTGAGAAAAATCCTGCAACCGCCTTCACCTTAGGCGATTTGGAATGAGCAGTCTCAATAGCCTCCTTGACTTTTTCTGCCCTAAACTTAGGCTCGCAACGTGCAGTCTCCTCATCAAAGGCTTCCTTTATTGGACTCCATGACTCTGGTTTTGGAAGGCTCTTGAAATCCCTGTTTGGCGAACACGCCTTGACAATTTTAACGGCTTGCTGGACTGCCTTTTGTATTGCATTATCCTCGAGTGTATTTGCGAGGACTGCGCCAATCTGCTTGTTTAATATTAGTTTAACTATCACTCCGCCTGATTTTTCTGCAACGTTTTGGTGGATTTGAGAGTTTGCGAACCTCGTCAATGCATTGTCTGTTAGGAACGCTGACGCTTGTGCTTGGTCAACTTTCTGGTGGTCCGTGTATCTAACGGTTTTTTCCGCAATTTCCCTTAATCTTTCTGAAAACATTACCTCTTACCTCCTATCTTATCAGTCCAACACGCACCTTGCGGAAGCGTGCAGTTCCACAGCCATGTCCCACGTACATCACCTGTCCGGGCACGCCCTTACCACAGTTCGGTGTCCCCCACATTTTCCAGTCATCCTTGCTCACGGCGTCGCATGAACCCCAGAATTGGGGGGTGATGCCCATGTATGTTGGATTCTTAATCATGTGCTCTTTGCTTCCGTTCTTAATCCGCCAGCCAATTTCGGTGCCAAACTGAAAGTTTACACGTTTGTCATCAATGCTCCACGATCGATTGGTCGTCATCAAGACTCCGTCCTTCGTGTCTTCAATAATTTCCTCAGCCTTGTAATCACCTGGAAGCAAATTGATGTTTGTCATTCGTATAATAGGTAAGGCTAAAGGCGAATCTGCCCGCATGCCGCCGCTGCTTTCTTTCAGCTTTAGCTCAGCAGACGTTTCCCGCGAACTCTGATATCCTACAAAGATTCCTTCTTTGATCAAATACGCCCTTCTCGCTTCTACTCCTTCATCGTCATAACCAAAAGTTCCAAGCCCCTTCGGAACCGTCGCATCAGCTGCAATATTCACTTTCTCTGAACCGTATCTGAACCCTCCAAGCTTGTCCGGCGTCAAAAAGCTTGTCCCAGCAAAATCCGCCTCAGTACCTAGCGCACGGTCAAGTTCAGTCGGATGTCCACAGCTTTCGTGTATTTGTAAGGCAAGCTGATCGGCGCACACAATCAGATCCATGTCGGCAGAAGGACACTTCTCCGCCGCAAGCAGCTTCAAAAGTTGCTGGCCAGCTTCCTTAGCATGGTCAACCAAAGCCAATGATTCAAAGAATTCGTAGCCGCTTGTGGAATAGTCTCCTCTGAAAGGAGACGGGTATGATCTAGTTTGCATTTCTCCATCTTTGACAGCCACTGCCGAGACCCCACCGCCACACCACGTTATTTGTTGATTTATCTCTGCTCCTTCACTGCTCATGAAAAGCTTGTTTTCCCTAAACCCTCGATAGTTAGCATAGGAAACCCTTATCAACGGAGACTGCTCCTTGAGGACCCGTCCTGCATGGATAAGTGTATCTAGCTTTTCCTCTAACGGGACCTTAAACGGGTCTTTCTTGAAGTCGGTAGCATACTTGTCTCTGCAGATTTTCTCCTTGATCAAAACGGCTTCCTTTTTCTTCAGCAAGACACTGGCTCTCGCAATGCTTATGGCTTTTCCAACAATCTGCTTGATTTCTTGCTTGTTTATGTCGACTGACCCCGCAAAGCCCCACGCTCCATCAACGATGACTCGAACTCCAAATCCCCTCGCTTGTGAGAGAGCAACAACTTCTGGTTCGCCGTTCTTCACTCTCAAGTTTTCGTTAATGATTTCGCTCAGCCTAATATCTGTGTATGAGGCTCCCCTTTGCTCTGCTTCTTTTAAAGCCAATTCACCAAAATCTGAAGACATTTTCTGACTCATCCTGTGTTTTTCAGAAGCAGTTAATTGGTATATATTTGTTTTTAAGTCTTGGCTTATGGGTTTCGGGTAGGTGGCGTGCTTTGAATATGGTACTTTTCAGCGTAGAGTTGTTTACCATGGCGATTTGTACTAAGGATTTGTTGCTTGTCTGTACTTGTACTAAAGAAAATCGGTACAAGTACAAATGAGCGTGGTGACATAGGACGCCTCAAATCAGAGCCATTATCTGGGATAAGGCATAGCAAATGTTTCAATAGGAGCAAGCCATGTATGGCCCCTCCACGAAGACACTCAAAACAATATATCAGACTTTCTAAAGACACGTATAACAAAATGCCTAAAAATGCTAAACAGTAGTGCGCCCCTCAGATGCCACAATTGTCCACGTGCAGGGTGCCTACATATGTGTTATGTACAAAGGTCTTGCAGCGTCTTTTTTGGCGGCTTCTTTATTCCTCTGACGCGGTGTAGTTTGCGGGGTCTGGAGATTCTTTTCGAGGGGAAAAGGAGAGAAGGAAAGATTCCCGTTAGATAGAGAAGAAGCATTGGGAATAGAAGTTGGTTTCTCCGAACCTCTCCGCCTATTTTTCAATTGCTTCCACCTCAGACTGAGTGTACGCACGACGTTTTTCCATTGGATTTTCGAATTTTTAAGTCTATGTGACTGTGGCATAACAGCAACAGTTTCCCGAGCAAAGTATCATACAGCAACGCATGCTATGATTCTTGGAAAAATCGTCCATTAAATTCTGTGTATGAATAAGCTAATAAGGGACGCCATACGCCTCATATCACAGGAGCAACAACTTCTAATTCCATTTTCATTCTTAGGGTGGAAGGCATGGCTAAAAAAGTCAAGCGCCCACATATCAGCAAAAACCAAAGGAAGATCTTGGATATCCTAGATAAATATCAAGAGCTGACAGCGAAAGACATAGCCGAGATTCTTTGGGCGAGGGATATACGTTATAAGACGGCAGAATACAGTTCTGTTCACGGAGCCTTACAGCTCTCCACGAAAGAAGTCTAGTGGAAAAAGTCGGCGGTCAACTGAAGTGGCGGAAGACTAAAAAGATTCAATAATTTTCCTCTCTGTAGAGGATTATTTTATCCTTATGTTACGCTCTTTAACCTTATGGGTAGATCTTCTATAACCAAAACAGCATACAGATTGTTGAAAGCATAAAGTTGAAATACGCACGAAAAACGTTCAAGACGAGTTTAAAAGTTTAAGACAACAACCTCTAGACTAAGCAAGGAAACCAAAACCTATAAAAGCATAATGCTTCGTTTAGGTTTCGAATATTCTTTGATGAGGTCTATGATTTGAGTCGTGGAGAAGAAAGTATAGGAGAGCGCAAGGCCAAAGTTTTGATTAAGCTCAGAGGCTATAAGCTCATCAAGAAAGAAAAGCACAAGGATGCTGTCAGCTACATTATTGGTTTGCCAAAGGAAAAGGAAAAAGCCATTGTATGGTGTATTCCGGGCGAAACAACCGTTGGCGTGGCGTCACTAAACCGCTTGCAGAAAGTCATGAAAGAAGTAAAAATAGAGAGAGGAATAATAGTCACGGAGGGAAGATACACGCATGCGGTTAAGCAGGGCGCTAAAAAAAAGAAAATAGAGCTGCTGCCTAAGACATTTCCAGTTTTCGACCTTTTTGAGCATGCACTTGTTCCAAAGCATGAAATTCTAACCTCTGAAGAAAGGCAACAGCTACTTGCCCAGTATAAGGTTCAGCCATATCAACTACCGCAGATTGAGGCCTCTGATCCAGCAGTCAAAGCCATAGGTGCGAAACCAGGTGATGTACTGCGCATAATAAGGAAAAGCCCGACGGCGGGAGAACACTTGGCATACAGATACGTCGTGGAATAGCCCAAAATAATTTTCCCAACTTCTAATCACATTTGACTGAAGATGTTAGAGCACGTCATCGGTAGTTTTCAACCAGAGCAATTATAAAAAACGAGAAAAAGAAGGATGCTAGGTCTAGAGTTTTTTAGGCTGGAACTGGCTTCGGCTTTTCTGAAAGTCGCATGAACAGCAACAGCACGGCAATTGCCAGGATTATTAGTCCCATGGTGATTATGCCAAAGGTTGCTTCTCTATATGGAAACTCCGCAGACGGAACTGGCTTGACTTCGAAGTGACCAATGTCAGCAGTTGTTGATTCGCCGTTACTGTCTTCGAGTCTCACTGTCACTAGATAGACGCCTTCAGGCTTGTTTTCGGTGTTGAATACGAAACTGGCAAATCCCACATTAGTGAACGTCTCAGTAGTTGTTGCGCCATCAGGAGCGGTTATTCTCATTGTAACGTTGACTGGAACACCGTCTTCAGCGTCTTCGCAACTTGCTGCGATAAATACAACATCACCCACGGTAGCAGTATCGGGCGATATGGAATATGACACGATTTTTGGAGCATTTTGCGCTTTTACTTCGAAGGAGCCGATGTCGCCGATTGTTTGTGCACTGTCAGAATCTTGAACAGTAACGCTCACCGTGTAGATTCCTGCTGACACACTTGATGTGTTAAAGTTCACTGTAGCGAAGATCCTGTTGACGAAATCATAGTTGTATGGTGAACCGCTAGGCGGAGTCACCGTCACTCTTATGCTCGCGGGTATTTCGTCTTCCGCATCCTTCGCATGTACTGTTATGAACACTGTTTCTCCTTGAACGACTTGGCTCGGTGAGGCGGAAGCTGAAACAATTTCGGGGGGCATGTTCACGGTCTCTACTGTTCCGCCCAGCATCTCGGTCGTACCTCCGTAAGAGTCAGTTGCAATTACATAGACCTTGTATACTCCTTCTAAATCAGCCGTGAGGCTTCTAAGCCAATGACCGCCAACTGGAACCACTGTAGCATTGTTCCATGAATCATCTGGCTTTCGTACAGCAATCGTCACATTAAAACTGTCGCCTTCTGGATCAAGTGCAACCACATCGGCAGTTATCGTTCCTCCAAGCTTGGTTGTTGCAGGCGTTACGTCGAAGTAGTCTATCACTGGCGATTCGTTGACAAATTGCGTATCTAACCACTGAAGCATGTTGACTGCAAATTTGTCAGTTTCAACTTTCGCCACCGTGCCTTCTCCTGTGTTAAGCCAACTGTACAACCAGAACATGAGGTCCTTGTACTCTAAGGATTCAAAGGTTTCACTGTCAGAAACGACTATCATTCTTGAAGTCAGATGCGCTGTCGCATGCATCTCGTTAACGGCAACCACAAAGCTGCCTTCATAGTAAACACCGAAGTCATCAGAACCAGCAGCGATGCCTTTCGTCACCGAACCAGCAATAGGAGCGCCAATTTCCAGCGTGGGTCCACCGTAGAGTGTGAAGTTATCTACTTCATTGAATATGGGGTGAGTTCCATCAAAATTATCGATGAGCAAGTCAAGTATTGGTATCGAGACGTCGATGCCATAATAGCTCGTGAAATCGACCAAGTATTCGCTTCCACTGTCAAACAACACCACAAAATCCATCTTTCCAGTTTCGTAGAGTTGTCTAAGCACTGAAATTTCGCTTGGACGGAAGCCAAAGTCACAATCGTGCATGTAAAGTGCATCGTAACCGCCATAGGTGATTACTCCCAAAGGATCAAGTGTGTCTGACCCAAGCAGGCCTACATGTAGTTTAAGGTATGATTGCTGATGTAGAGAGTCAACATCGAATCCTGCTTGAGAAGCAAGTTTCCACCATTCAAACACGCCAAGGCCCCAATTTGATCCGCCCCATAGGCGTTCGCAGTCTTGCCATTCATTCTCATTGTCATTGTAGTAATCTTCCCAGAGAACCCTGTATTCTGAATCTTTGACTTCGAAGCCTAAGGTTGAAGAAGCTAACACCGTGGTCCCATTGACTAATTCTATCGAACCCGTGTACACTCCTGGCGATGTGCCTTCGGCAATGTAAACTTGGAATTCTGCGAAAAGTGCGGTTGGCGCTTCGACATCGCCGAAATCAACTGTGTCGCTTCTTGTTACTGTCATGTTAGGTATGAGGTAGGCTGGTGAGGGATCTGGAAGCATGCCATAAGGCGTGTTCAAAAGCGCGTGATACGTGAATTCTGTGGCGTTAATGAAACCTGCAATTTGGGTCACGTTGCCCGTGATTTGCAATCTGGAGTTATTGAGGGAACCGCCGCTCACAAAAGCTGTTATGTTGTGGAGCGCAAAATCTTTTGGATACATCGCAATCAACGGAGCACTGTTGGATGTCATTTTCATTGGCGTGATTACATTAAGCAACGGGTTCAGACCAGTCCTGGGTATTTTAGGAACAGCTGAAATCTCGCCTTCAACCAAGTTGTTCAGTAAGCTAATCTCTGGATATGGTGAACTGCCTGAAGATGAATTGTATATTGACCCCAGAACAACAAAATAGTGGCTTTGAATTCCAGCAAGGTTGCAGGTTGTTGTAGCTTCTAGTATAGCATCCGGCGTTACTTCAACAGATGTTGTTTCTCTTGGAGCCACAGTCACGTTTTCAAAGTTCCAATTGTTGAGCAATAGTCCTCCGGTGCTGTTCGTGAGAGTCAGGCTAAGCATAACATCCTCGGTGTAGTTTCCAGAGTTTTGCACATCAACATCAATTGTGAATGTAGAGTTGGCAACGACGTATCTGTCCCATGTAGCGCCAACACCTATCTCATGCGCCATTAGAGCATCAGAGACTTTTCCAGAAACGTAGGCATCAGCAAGGAAACCCCAATAAGAAATGATAAAGTCGCTTTGAAGCCTAATCCACAGCGCGTCCCCAAGTACTGGAGTTGTCCAGACATCCTCATAATAGCCACTGTAATATTCGACAGGGTTCATGAACTGATCGTAAATCGTGATATAGTCATAACCGCTTTCAACGTCTATTGTGTCGAAGTGTACGCTTATCCAATCTGCACCAGGAGCAAACACAGAATACAAAAGGTCTGCATCTTCAGGATAAGGATGTGGCGACTCAACCGGCGGAACTAGTGAGGTCTTAACACCAGTGAGATACATGTCTGGAGGATCAGTGAACCACTTCACAATGTTAAAACCTAACTTCAAGTTGTCTGCAGCATGCAGATATTGATCCATCAAAATGCCATCATCAGAAAGGACAACCACTTTTCCAGTGCTCGGCGCTTTTGTTTCCCAAACCACGACCCCTGGAAACACTGGATCCCAAGCAACACATTCAGGACTTGGGTCAGTGAGCGCGTCAAGGATCAAACTAGCCACAGGACCGCCGAAGTAGATCTCGTTCACACCATCCGTTATCGCATGCGGAGCGATGTTGCTTGAGAGACCGCCGACAGCTTTGTTATCCCAGCTTATGCCCCATTGTTTGGTCCAATTAGTGTATTCTGTGCATATTGTGGGCCTATCGCCAGTAAACAGGACGGTGCCGTTTTGTTGGACATAGTATCCCAAAAGGTTCGGTGGCAAGGCTGTCTCAAGAAAGAGGGCGGGTTCTGGAAGGATGAAGATATCGTAGCGCGGCTTTCCAGTGCCGGCCTCCACGAGGCTGTTATTGGAATAAGGTGCCGTACCATAGGCAACAGTTGCACCAGCCATGGATAACATGTTTATGAACGAAGACATTTTCCATGAATTGCAGAACGAAGATTCTACAAGTATGCTCAAATCCGTCAGATTGAGCATAGTCTTAATTGTTGGCGGAGTCGCTGTAACCGCGTCTGTTGGTGCTTTCAAACTTCTACTCTCTTTTGGAGCAGCTTTCATCAGTTCATAAGTGCCTGCTAAATTCAGTCTACCAGCTCCTTGAGCCATTGGATCAAAGCCTAAATCGTCAGCGCCAAGCATCATTGCGGACTTCACCGAGTATGGTGAGGCGCCAAGGAATGCTTGGAGAAGCAATGCTGCTGCGCCTGCGACATGAGGAGTAGCCATACTTGTTCCGCTTGAATCCCAATAAAGAACCTGTAGTCCATACGTATCTTCAACCGAATCGAAGCCTGCAAAAGCCGCGATTATACATGTGCCAGGTGCTAGAATGTCTGGTTTTGCATGAAGCTCATATTGTTCAGGTCCTCTAGAGCTGAAAAAGGCTAACTCGTCGGTTTCTGTCGACGCACCTACGGTTATGACCCTTGGATCGAATCCGGGACTGTCAAGTGAAAAGTATCCCCAGCCACTATTTCCAGCAGCGACAACGCACACTACTCCATGATCGACAGCAACGTCTAACGCCAAAGCCAACGGGTCTTCTTCTGGACTGGTAATTGGCCAGCCGCCGAGACTCATGCTCATGACGTCAACGCCGTTATTCATTGCCCATTCTATTCCTGCAATAATCCAGCTGTCATAACCCCAGCCTTCATTGTTCAGCACTTTCACATTGTACAAGTGTGCCCCAGGAGCAACGCCACGTTCTGTTCCAGGCAGTATCGTGCCATTAAAGAGTTCGGATACAAAGAAGGTTCCCAAATATCCCATTGCGCCTGTCCCACCTGTGCCAGCTGCTGTGCTCGCGCAATGAGTCCCGTGTCCATGATAATCCATTGGATCTCCAACTTCCCACAAAGGTTCTTCTATGAACACTTGCTCGGCCAGAATCTTCGGGTCGCATGTAATCGGATCGTCATCTAAGTCGTCTAGGTCTGGGTGGTACTTGTTTATGCCTGTGTCCAAAATTGCTATTATAGCGCCTTCTCCTGTTAGCTCGTCTGCCCAAAGTTCATTGGCTTTGATCAATGCTGTAGATTCATTAAGGAAGCAGGGGTATTCTCCAAACCATGGTGTTTGCGGGATCGGGTCTGTGGCTAATGGCACGTTTTGCAGGTCGCTGATTTTAGGATTGCTCAGCTTAAAACTAAGTTCTGAGTCGGAGTCTAATGCGTACACTTTCATGTCTGGATAAATGAACTCGACGCTGTCAAGTTTGGCCAGTTCCTCTATTTCGAAGGGTGAAGCTAAAGCTGAGATTAAGGGGATAATGTTGAATTCGTTGAGGATTTTGAGCTCTTTTGGCAAGGCTAGTTTCATGTTTGAATTATATTTTATTAGGATTCTGAAGGGTTGATTCAACGATCCGCTATCTTGGTCTATCTGTTCTTTCAAGCATTGGCTAATTTTCTCTTGTGACGTCTCTTGCGAGATTTGTTCCGGAACAATCTGTTGACTTGCGTTTATTCCACACACGTTTAACATGGAAAATATTGACATCAGAAGTAAAAATACTACAATCGTAGTTGCAAATTCTTTTTTCACATTGTTCTCTTTCATAAAATGTTCACCTTTTCGTTTCTGCTTATGGAATGCTTATTCTATAAAAAACTTGTCAATGCAGGCGACTTTTCTTTGAAAGATTTTCCTTTAATTTTCTAGAGATAGGGACACTGTATGGAGTATGCGACGTTAGGGTTGGCTTATTTTGCCACCATGACTTCGGTTGCTTTTATGACCGCTTCAACTTCATCTCCGACTCTTATGTCTAAATCTTCAACTGCTTCGCGGGAAATTAACGCAGTCATAACGGTCGGAATGGTTATTTCAATCTTGATTTTTGCAGTGACATCGCCTTTTTCTACAGCCTTGACTTTTCCCTTTAAACGGTTTCTTGCACTTATCTTCAATCCAACAGCCTCCCAATACTCTTCATCATACAGAACCTCACTCACGTAGCCTTCAACACGCCTATACTCATCAAGCAAACTCTTACCCAGGTTTGTTAGCTTTGCACCGCCTCCGCCAAACTTGCCGCCTCTATAAGTTACTATGATTGACTCACCGATAGCTTTCTCTATCTTCTGCAGATAACTCCAAACATAACGATAGGACATACCAAGCTTTTCAGCGGCTTTTGAAATTGATTCTTGTCTTTCTATTTGCTCCAAGATTTCGGCTCCGCCCTTGCCTAGAACCGGCTTCCCATTGTACTCTATCCAAATTTTGCACGAAGGCTTATGCCCTTTGTGAGTGAACATTCCGTTTTGTTGTTGTTGCGTAATCCTTATAAATGTTGAAACCGATATGCATTCAAAAACATATCGGTGACAGGTCGTGCACACTTGGCAAAAAATGGTAGCGGTTGGAACGACAATAGTAATAGTAGTGATAGCTGGAACGTTCGTCTACCTGCAGTACTTCGCAAAAAGAAGACTAGTTGTCTCCACAACCACAAGCCTTTATGACACCGACCTGCTGAAGGCAATTGAAGTAGCATTTGAAACCAAATACCCGATCGACGTGCAATTCATACCCGTGGGTACAGGCATAGCCATAGAACAAGCAAGAAACGGCGATGTTGATCTCACCCTAGTCCACTCACCATTGCAGGAGAAAACTTTCCTCCAAGAAGGATACGGCGTAAACAGGAAAATAATCGCCTACAACTTCTTCATAATTGTCGGTCCCCAGAACGACCCAGCACAGACTAATGGTTTGAATGCCACGGAAGCAATGAAAAACATATTAGCTTATGGAAGAAACCAAACGAATCTAAACGTCAAGGTCTGGTTTTCTAGAGGTGACAATTCAGGAACACACTCAAAAGAACAAAGCCTGTGGAAACTTGCTGGTTTCAACTATACAGAAATATCTGCAGAATCGTGGTATGCAAGCGGAGGAGGCAAAATGGGCGAAACACTTCTCAAGACTAACGAGAAATCCGCCTACACGCTTTCGGACATCGGCACATATCTGAAATACTACGAAAAAGATAGTCTAATCAATCTAAGATCATTTGTACAAGAAACTTACGAATTGCTGAACGTTTACAGTGCAATAGCTGTTAACCAAACACGACATAGACACGTGAATTTCAATGATGCAATAACATTCATGAAATTCTTGATTTCAGAAGAATGCCAACAACTAGTAGAAGACTTTGGCAAGAACGATTACGGACAAAGCGGACGCCTTTTTCACGCAGCAGTTCATCTCATACCACAAAATTCGACTCAGCAAATAGCCCAATGGATAAAAACGTACGCGTTCCTTGAAAACTCGGAATGCCCACCACAATATAGAGACTCACGCCATCCCGAACTTTATAGCTAAAAGAAATGAATAAACATTGCAAATGGGAAGAACTTGAACGAAATACTGGAAGGCGTCATAAAAGCATTCCAACTCATTTTTTCTGGAGATCCAAGAGTGTTTGAAGTAACCTTACGTGCATTGCTTATTTCAGGAATTGCCACAGTAATCGCCATATTCATAGGAGTCCCAATAGCAATGTTCATTGCATTGAAGAATTTTCCAGGTAAGGTACTAGCCAAAGGTTTCTTCAACACCTTCATAGGCGTACCGACAGTCGGTTTGGGCTTAATCTTGTTTATAATCTTTTCAAGAGCCGGACCACTAGGATTTTTTGGGCTATTGTACACTCCAACAGCCATAATTCTTGGCGAAGCCATACTTATAATACCCATCGTTGTAAGTCTGACCACAACTGCAATAGAAGCGGTCGACCCAGATATAATGAATCAAGCAAAAACGCTTGGCGCTTCAGAATCCCAAGCTTCCATAACTGTCTTACAAGAAGCTCTAAGTGGAATATTTCTTGCTGGAATAGCGAGTTTCAACCGTGCAATTGCAGAGTTGGGTGTGGCTCAAATGGTCGGTGGCAACATTGAACATTGGACGGACGTTTTAACAACGACAATCGCACTTGAGACTCAAAAGGGAAACTTTGCGCTAAGCATAGCCTTAGCCATAATCCTCATCACCATAGTATTCGCTATAACCATAACAGTGAACATCTTCCAAAGGAGAAGAAAATGACAGTCATCGCAGAATTGAAAGGCGTGACAAAAACGTTCGACGCCATAACAGCCTTAGACGACATAGATCTGCGAATCCATAAAGGAGAAATATTGGCTCTATTAGGACCAAATGGCTCTGGGAAAACAACACTGCTGAGGATTTTAGCACTGATCCAAAAACCAACGAAAGGCGAAATCTACCTGAATAATGTCAAAGTGACAGACAAGAATATTGAACAGAAACGATTGGAAACTACTTTGGTCTTCCAAAGAACACTACTGTTAAGCACGACAGTCTACAACAACATTGCTTATGGCTTAAAGATAAGAAAAACACCGAAAACCAAGATTGATAAAGAAATAGCTAAAGTTTTGAAGCTTGTCAGGCTTGAGGGCTTTGAGAAACGCCAAGCCAAAAAACTTTCTGGTGGAGAACAGCAAAGAGTTGCATTAGCAAGAGCCTTAATCCTAAACACTGAACTCCTTCTTTTGGACGAACCGACAGCAAATCTAGATCCGAAAAACGCTTCAGTGATTGAGGAAATAATAGCGACTATAAATCGAGAATTCAAAACGACGATCGTAATGGCTACGCATAACATGTTTCAAGCTAAAAATCTACCTGACCGCATAGCATTAATAACAGACGGGAAAATAAGCGAAGTCGGAACACCAACAAAGATTTTTGGAAGCCTCTCCAAAACGTTAGCGAGCTTCGCTGCTGTGGAGAATACTTTTGCTGGAACTGCAGATATTACTGAAAACGGTACTACTTTAGTGGATATTGGAAACAGCGTTCAAATAGAGGCAACTGTTCAAAGCAATGGTAAAGTTGCGGTCTTCATCAGCCCAGAAGACATAATTGTGTCTAGAAGACGTTTTGAATCCAGCGCTAGGAATGCTTTCAAGGGCAGAATCGTTGAAATTTCGGATTTAGGTTCTGTTGTTAGACTTAGAATTGATGTTGGAAAGATATTCACTGTTCAGATAACTAAGCGTTCCTTCAATGAGATGGGACTCAATCTTGACACGGAAGTTTTTTTGGCTTTCAAAGCCTCAAGCGTCCAAATCATCTAGGATTCTAGTGTCCTTCCGCTTGCTAATTCAAATAGAATCACAAGAGCTTCGCCTAAAGGTATGCCAAGCCTAGTAGCCAATTCTGCTGACGTGATGTCTGGTCTTTCATGAAGGATAACTTCCCGTGTATAGCCCTTATGATGTGGATACATTACTAGTACGTGAACTGTTTCGATGAGTATGGGCCAAAGCTTCTCTTTAGTGTATTCTTCAATGCTCATAGCACATCAATATGATATTGTACAGAAGTGGGTTATTTCAGTTTGCCGTAAAGTATATTTCTAGCCAAGAATGTTCTAGGCTTCTACTTAAGAAGCGAAAGTGACGGATACTATGGTCATTAAGGCTGTGATCTTTGACTTGGATGGAACTCTTGCGAGCTTCAACATAGACTACAGAATGGTTAGGGCAGACGTTAGAAGCTTACTGATGAGTCGCGGCTTGCCAGCCTCAATTCTGTCGGCGAATGAAAGCATATTTGAAATGTTGAAGAAAACCGAAATTTTCTTGAAAAATCATGGCAAAAAAGAAAAGTCGATTATGGAAATCCGTCAAAAAGCGTTGGCAATAGCTGAAAGATACGAGTTGGAAGCCGCGAAAACCACAAGTCTGCTTTCTGGAGTTATAGAAACACTAAAGGCTTTGAGAAAGATGAACTTGAAAATTGGTTTATGCACAATAAACAGCGAGAAATCAACAAACTACATCCTGAAACGTTTTAAAATCGCAGGATTTTTCGATGCAGTGACCGCAAGAGACAAGGTGAAATACGTTAAACCAAACACTGAACATCTGGAAGCAACCTTGATGGCCTTAGAAGTCAACCCAAACGAGACCGTGGTTGTTGGAGACGGAGGCATCGACATGAAATGCGCTAAAGAACTGAAGGCGATTGCCGTGGGCCTGCCAACAGGCCTATCTTCCACAGAACACTTGATAAATTCAGGAGCGAATTATCTCATCACGTCAATAACAGACATGCCAACACTGATACAACACGTGAATAGCACTTTAGAAGAATAGAAAATTCAAGACACTTCGTTTAGTGCGCCCCTGCGTGGCTTTACTAAATCATTAATAGTAAAAGTGAATCTAATCGTCGTTAGGAGCTGAAGGGAAAATGGAAGAATATCGAAAATTCCTCAAGAACTATGTGTGGGAACACATCATAGACAAAAAGACTGACACGCTAAAAACAGATCAGTATAGAAATGTTCCTCATCCGCCATTACAGAAGGAGTATCCGAAGGAAGCCAAACTAATAGATTTAGTTGCCTCGGAAAAGTTTGCGGTTGCCAAGATGCCTTTCATAGAAGTAATCAGGAAACGAAAAAGTCGCAGAAAATATTCTAAGAAAGCTTTGACCTTGGAGGAATTGTCGTTTCTGCTTTGGGCGACGCAAGGAGTGCATAGAATCATTGGCAACGGGATGGCAACGCAACGTGTGGTTCCTTCGGGAGGAGCACGTCATCCTTTTGAAACCTACTTAGTCATTAATAGAGTGAAAGGAATAGAACCGGGACTCTACAGGTATTTAGCACTTGAGCATAAGCTATATCGTATCCCAACAAAAGGTAATCTCGCTAGACAACTGGTAACTGCATGTATGGAACAGAAATTTGTGGGTAGCAGTGCGGTCACTTTTGTCTGGACTGTTATTCCTTATCGAGCCGAGTGGAGGTACGGAAAAGTTTCACATAAGATGATAGCAATTGATGCTGGACATCTGTGCCAGAATCTTTATCTTGCATGTGAAGCAATCAACGCAGGAGCATGCGCTGTAGGAGCGTACTCCCAGAGAAAGATGGATAAGTTGCTGGGCGTTGATGGAAAAGAGGAATTTACTATTTATGTTGCGTCTATTGGAAAGACCGAGTGAAAAAGAGACACGTTTATAGCGGCGCGCGCTAGCGAAAACTGATAAATCTATGCAAGAAAGACTAGCTATAGATGGGGCTGTTGTTCATGTCTGAAGCTTTCCACGGTGCGAAGTATTGTTGGATGAACGGCGAAATCATCAAGACTGAGGACGCTCTAATCTCTGCTATGGAGCCTGTCCACCTCAGTATTTTCGAGGGAATAAAGGCTTATGTAGAAAACGATGTCAATGGCGAGGGAAGATTAAACATCTTTCAATGGAAATCGCATATCGATCGTCTTTCGCGAAGTGCCGCATTTTGTGGCTTGAAAATACCATACACAAAGGAAGAGCTCTTAGAGGCTGCACGGAAAACGATCAAAGCCAACGGTTTTAGAACGAACGTTTACGTTCAGCCCAGAATCTGGCCGAAGGCTGGAAGTCTTGAAGAGGTTCATGTCGTTGTTCCTGTCTGGACGTTTGATACAATCTTAGGGAGGGGAAACCCGAAGTTCTCTAAAGAGCGGAGATTTATGATTAGCTCATGGCGGCGCATCGCTTCAGACGCTCTGCCTCCGCAAGCGAAGGCTTGGGCGAACTATGCTAATTCTGCTCTAGCAGTGCGAGAAGCGACTAGGCTTCACTATGATGGAGCGATATTTCTGGACAACAGAGGGTTCGTTAGTGAGGGAACAGGCGCATGCATAATGACTGTGAGAGACGGAAAAGTGGTGACTCCGCCTGTCACTGCGTCAATCCTCGAGAGCGTTACAAGAGGAGCACTTTTGAAAATTCTGCCAGAGGATTTGGGCATTCCAGTCGAGGTGAGAGACATCACGCGTGTCGAGCTCTACGCGTCTGAAGAGGCTTTCTTATGTGGAACAGGTTGGGAGATCACTCCGATAACGAGCGTAGATGATTTGCCTTTGGGCAGGGAATACCCTGGAGCTTTCACAAAACGCATAGCAGAGTACTATGCAGACATAGTAGCCAACAAAGTGGAGAAGCGAAAAGAATGGCTAGCAAGTATGTGAGAAAGCATTTACCGAGAAAAGCAACGTGCTTCGTGTGATTTGTCACATAGTCTTGCAAACTGAAAAAAAATAGGGGAATTTTGACTATTTTATGGCTTTGGAGTTCCGAGCCAGCCGTATTTCAGAGCGATTGCGAGTAGGTCTTTGACGTCGACGAAGAAGTCGTCGTTAACGTCGCATGGTGGATCCCATCTGAGGCTTCCTGGGTAGCTTCCGTATGCGATTGCGGCTCTCAATATGTCTTTGACGTCTACGAAGCAGTCTCTAAGGTTGCCTGCGCATGTTGTGACGTCTTCTCTCGGCACAGCATAGTATTCATGGTCGTACGTATGGACCAAGCCAAGCGTATCCTCATATATTTTGACTGTTACATGATGGTATCCGCCTGAAAGCGCTCCAGTAGTGTATGGTCCAAGGTAAGTGAAATCCCACGCGTCTAGTAGTACATCGTTTATGGAGTGAGTGAGTACATCGTCCTCGTACACCATTATGTCCACTGTCATGCCAACCAGCTCACCTGAAACTGAGTCTTTAGCGGCGATGTTCTGCACTAGAACCTTGTACGTGTAGGTTGTATATGGATTGACGCGCCATTCGCCAACAACTGAGCCAATAGCTGGAGCATTGATAAAGTACTCCTCGAATCTTTGCACTCTGGCTGTCATGGTTGATGGGTTAGCGTAGTCGTATACGAATGGGCCGCAGCCCACGACTTGCTTCATGAATGAGTATTTTGCTGGTGGAGCATAGCCCATCAAGTCTTCGTATGAGTTGAAGGCTGGCTCCCAGCCTGTCAGAATGCTTCCGTACATGGTTTCGGCAGCGTCTGTTATGTGCTTAGGTGAAAGCAGAGCGGTTTCTGCAGCGTTGTCTGCCCAGTATAGGCTTGGCGTGTAGAAGTACGCGTTAAACTTGTATGGGCCGTCTGCTTCTTCGTAGACGAGCATCGCCCACGTTGACGAGTACCTTCCAGGCTTATATTGTCTCAGCAGCCTCATGTTGTTGACGCAGTCGTAAGCAGTTACAGGCTTTCCATCATGCCAGTAAACGTCCTGTCTAAGGTAGAATGTTGCATAGCTTCCAGCTGTGATGCCAAGTTCTGGAATAGTGATACCTGGGCTAAGCGAATACTCGTTAGCGATGTATGGCATGTTCTGCAAAGTGTTCGGATTGAGAGACAGAAGCCCAGTTACAGCCCTGTCCAATATCTGCCGCCCGTACGGAGTGAACTCTGTATACGGGTTCATCGTGTGCCATGCGTCACCTAGAGCTACTTTTATGGTGCCACCAGACACAGCGCCATTCCAGTGAAGGCACATCCAGCTCCAATCATTCATTGGCCCATAATTGGGCATCGAAATCAAGTTCATCAGTTCTCCTCGACTGTCTCTGGCTGTGGTGCAAAATCCCCGGCCGCTGCTTATCGGAAACCACGGCATAAGCTCATACACGAACTTATTTTGCACGAGTGACGCGTCCGCAATTACACCAGCTACGTTTAGGTTTGTGAGAATATTAATTGTCCACTTGTCAAAGTCTGCGTCGGAAATTCCGCAGAAGTTCCATCCCCAAAAGCCTATGTTACTTGAGTGAAGCATGTCGTAGAGCCAGTCAACATATCTTCCAAGGTCGGTTAAAGAATGGCAGATAAAGTCAAAGTCATGGAAGACCAGAAGTTGCGTAACCAGTGTTGGGTAATATACAGGAATAAGGGTCATTACAGGTCCCTGCGAGCCGATGTACGATATGAAGTCGTTAAAGTTTCTGACAAATCCTAAACCGGGTCCTCTTTCCCAGTACAAATCTCCTGCGGGATAATAGACTTTCATGTTTCTTATTCTTGTATCATCGCGGTATAACCAGTAATCTGTTTGTATTTTTACGGTGATTGAACCATTTACCCATAGGCTATCGAAACAGTAGTATCTGAGCTCTGCTGAGTCGCTGAACACGTATGACCATGATTCTCCAGGTAAGATCGGGTTTGACATTAAGTACGTTGACTTGTCTTCGGCGTACACAAACCACAAAGTATGAACGACCGGATCATTGTTTGTCCAGACTATTTTGTCATCTTTGAAGATTGTGAGGCTTTGGGGATGAAAGCTGAAGTCTTCTATGACGACGTTATGTACCCCAGATCTAACTTCATATCCGCAAGCCTGCAGAATAGCCCACGCAGTATCCCAATCAGTGTCTGGCATCTGTATGTCCTCGTCGTACCATGGTTCTTGCGCTGGCGGCACGGGGTTGCCGATGGCGTAAGTCCATGGAGCCCCAACATAGCCGAAAATGTCGATTTGCTTGTTGTCAACGCCGTAGATGTATGACAGAGCAATCCTGAAGTTGCTGTCGTTTAAGGGAAAATTTTCAGTCCCGGATGTTTCTTTGTAATCTCTGCAGTTTATCGCTATGAAATCGAACTTTGCCATGGGATCCTGTGGCGAAAGTTTTTGGCCAGCTGAGATCATTCGGTTGTACAATTCTATTCTGTAAGGACCATCCACCCAGTCAGTGACTCCCAGCAAGAACTCATCGACAATCGTGTCTGCGGTCGCGCCTGGATAAGCCTTATACAGGATTTCATCAGCTTTTGGCAATCCGCTATAGTGAACTACGCCAGACGCTGCATATAGCATTGAAAGAAGCATGACTAAGCTAGTGACTCCAATGAAGACCTCTTTCAGATTGATTACATTGTTCTTATTCGGTTTTGCTGAATCCATAGTGTTCCCATCCTTTTTGGAGGGACTTGCCTCAGTTATCTAAGGAGCGTATGGAAAATTAGTTGACCACCAATACCAGTGTCCCCAGTAGACCCAGTGCCACCACCATCCCCACCAAGGTCGCCAATTCGGCACAACATCGTAGGGATAATAGTAATTCTGTGTGTAGACTCGCCACCACCAGTAAAGACCCCAGAACCAATTCGGATGGCTGTGACTATCATACCACCAGTAAGGCCACGAAACAATCTTTCCGATTGGGTACCAGGCCCACCAGTAGAATCTAACGTACATGTATGGCATAGCATTGACTATAATGTAAGGGTCTTCTATTGGGGCCTGTTCGGGCGGCAACAGATTCGTAACAAAGCCCATAGCAATATCAGTGCCATCCTCCATTTGAGCTGATAACATACAAGCTCGGCATCCATCTTCCAAAGTAT